>Ga0209231_1000207_pt1 | contig 41170 bp, 35 predicted proteins | sample Deesub45470m_DNA_FD_188086 | JGI IMG/M metagenome (GOLD analysis project Ga0209231, IMG submission 188086) | Deep subsurface microbial communities from North Pacific Ocean - 450_OLKR46/470m Metagenome (SPAdes) (version 2) | ecosystem: Environmental > Terrestrial > Deep subsurface > Unclassified ... | reverse complement strand
TTCGGTGAACCGTTTCGATTTCATGCCTATCTCCTGTTAGAGGATGGATAGACCGAAATCACTAACTTTGCAATGGCTCAGTTTTCAGGGGTAACGTCAGGGGGATTCTCGTGGAAAAAGAAAACATCAAGTGCCCGAACTGCAACTATTCAAAAGATGTTCCCGCATCAAAGTTGCCAACAATGAATAAAGATATTAAATGCCCTTCTTGTAACGAATTCTTTTCTTACTCACCGCAAAATAAAAACGAAATACCAAAGGCTGCGACACCACAGTCTCCTCAAAAGACAAGGGACATCGAACCGGAGCTATCGTCCTCATCAAAAACAAATATTTTCATCGCAACGGTTCTGCTTGCAGCAACCTTCTTACCGATCAGCGCCATATTCAGTTATTTCGCAAAAGGTATGTACGGCCCAATTTTCAAGGGCATTTCTCCGGCAATTTACCATTTAGCCAACCTGGCAACCTCTTACGTAATTGCAGCAATTCTTGTCCACATTATTTTTAAAAAAATCGACCTGTTTTCCCGCATAAAACGTAACCATATAAGCCCAATTCTTTTTGGTACTGGCAATGCCCTAATTATTTTGTACCTCGTAGTACGAATTTTTGCATCTTCTATCGAAGGCGGTGGGGTCTCTTACGCCGTATCAATTCTTGGGCAATACCCGCTCTCCATTGCAAGGTTTTGTTTGGGAATTGCATTTATCAGACTAATAATTGGTATAGAAGTCGAGAGAGCATTAAAAAAATGCCTGACAAACTGATCAACCGGACGGAAAATACGTCTGTGCAAAGTTGAAAAGAAAAATCTAAATTGTGGTGGTGGCCTAAACTTCGCGTTGCCGCCAGTTATTATGAACCGTTGAGGCTGTAGGAAAACCCCTGAGACATCGAAAAGGACTCTTATTGAGGGTGCAAATACCATTCGTCGAACACAGAAATTTGGTCTGAACGCGAATTCAGAAGCCGATTTCTACAAAATAGATGAGCTGAGGGTTTTCCTACAGGCTCGTTAAATTCCAAAAAGGAGAAACCATGGAGGGGGAAATAAAGTATCTAAAGGTGTCACTAAAAATTGAAATTGTACTTGGAATAATTATTTCAATATTTATGGCACTCTTACTTGGAACAATGGCAACAGATTCACCGTCTTCAACCTATTTAAATTTTGCAATGGTTGCAGTTATTGGCTTTCTGGTTGTTTTTTTACCAACCGTGCTTTTGCCCTATTTTAGCATTAAAGAACTTAACAAATTTAATCAGAAAAAAAGCATTGTTATAAATTCAATAAATTCAACAGTTGTCTTTCTTTTTGTGTTTTTTCCTCTTGCACTTTGGCAATTTTACCTTCTGTATAAATTGAAAAAATAAAAAATATTACAACTTAATCAACGCGGACGAAAATACATCTGGCTTTATCAAAGGGAGGTCATTATGTCTGGTTTTGGTGTTCCAGAGGTTATCGTACTTCTTGGTGTTTTTGTTGTTTTCTTTCTTCCTTTTATAATCAACGCATCATTGGCAAAAAGTCGCGGCAAAAGTGTTTTTTTAATGCTAATTCTCACCTTCATTTTTTCATGGTTGGTTACTCTTGTTTTAGCAGTTTTGCCTAAGAAGGAATTAGCGTAATTTACTGCCATCATCCTTTGCGAAAGGGTGGCATAACCAATCGCTCAAGGGGACAGTGGACTTTTTTCGATATAGTTGCCACCTCAACCTAACCGAACAGGTGTCCCAATATTCACGGAGGCCACATATTCAGTCCGGCAATAAAAAACCGTCTGCAGCGATCTCCCACTCAGACGGTTTTTGCGTTTCAAGTGTTCCATAACTTTTAGCGATTCTGCTCGTCCACCTGCTCGTTCAAGGTCCAGAAGTCATACAATACGCCCAGTCCTAACAGGCCGCCACTCAGCAGATAAAGCAGGCCGGTCACCCACTTGCCCAGGTAAAAACGGTGGATGCCGAGCAGACCGAGGAAGGTCAACAGGATCCAACTGACGGTGTAGTCATAACTGCCGATGCGATAACGCTGACTGGCCTCCTGATTCATCCCCGGGATCAGGAACAGATCGATGATCCAGCCGATGCCGAGCAGGCCGAGGGTGAAGAACCAGATGGTGCCGGTAATGGGGCGGCCAAAGTAGAAGCGGTGCGCGCCAATAAAGCCGAAAATCCAGAGGATGTAACCGATGAGGGTACTGTGGGTCGGGGTCCTGGTCATGTTTGTCTTCCTGTTCTTAAAGTTTGCTCTCCTCGAGCGCCAGCCGGCATTGCCATAAATACTCTTCGCAGTCGGCTTCAAGCAGATCCAGTTTGCTCATCAGATCGTCGTAGGCATCGGCCAGGGGGTTGGGCTGTCGCATCCGCGTTCCCAGACGGGTCAGCACGGTGGCGACCACATCCGGGCGGCGGTATGAGCCGAGCCAGTTGTGTTCAATCATGCGTTTGGCGACGCTGCGCATGGCCATCGGCAACAGGGTGTCGTTGTCGGTCAGCAACTGGTAAGTGTCAGCGGCGAACTCTTCCAGGGTCTGCTGGCTGTGGCTATCCCAGCGGCGCGCCAGCAGATGGTCATAGGCGATATCGACGATGATCGACCGGTAGCGGCCAAACTCAGGGGCAAGGCGTTCGATGCTGGCGCGAAAGGCCGGGCTGTTGGCGGCATGACTGTCGACAAAGCGGTGCTGTCGCAGCCCGCGCAGGATGGGGCCGGCATAGCCGCAGAGTTCAAGCCGTCCCTTGACAAAGTCACCCATTAAATTGCCGAGGCGTACCAGCGGGTCAGGGGTTGAGATGTAGAGATGGACCAGATAGTTCATATCTCATACGAAAACGCCCTGGTATCTTGCAACCAGGGCGCGTGGGAAAAAGACCTGCGTGACCATTACATCAGCAGGATCTTGTTTTTTAGAATAAGAATCTCAAACGACATCGCCATTTTCGCGGCCAGTTTCTGCAGCTCCATCAACCGTTCTGACAAATTGGCCTGTTTATCATCGACGTAGAGCACGGTGACCACGCGCCCCATGACGATAACCGGAACCAGCAACGCGGTGCGGGGTGGTGTGCCGCCGAGTTCTTCAACCAGGCGCAGGTTGTCGGCGCTCGATTGCGGGATCGGACCGATGTAATAGCTTGCAGTGTCCGTGACCGTCTTCAGTATGGAGGGATGATCAAGGGTGACATGAAAAGCGGAAAAATTCTCGTTCGGCTTATTGTGAATCATCATACGCCAACCGTGCGCCGCATTGCCACGGATCTGGAACATGGCGAAGTGGTCGACATCGCGACCGACAAAACGGGCAACACTTTCGGCAATGTCTTCGCGGTCGGCGGCTTCGGCCAGAGTGTGAAAAACGCGCGGAACGCCGAGCGCGTCGAGGTCGTTGAGGTCTTCAGTCCCCTCTTCGATAATATCAGCCTCAAGTAACTCCATCACTTCTTCCGCCGCAGCTTTTTCGGCAGCAGCCTTCTCAGCCGCAGCCTTCTCAGCCGCAGCCTTCTCAGCCGCAGCCTTCTCAGCAGCAGCCTTCTCGGCAGCAGCCTTCTCAGCAGCAGCCTTCTCAGCAGCAGCCTTCTCAGCAGCAGCCTTCTCAGCAGCAGCCTTCTCAGCAGCAGCCTTCTCAGCAGCAGCTTTCTCGGCAGCAGCCGCTTTCTCCGCCGCCATCATTTCGGCAACTTTTCTCTCCGCCGCGGACATGTCGGCAGCGGCCCTCTCCGCAGCAGCCTTCTCAGCAGCAGCCTTCTCAGCAGCGGCCTTCTCAGCAGCGGCTTTCTCAGCAGCGGCCTTCTCAGCAGCGGCCTTCTCAGCAGCGGCCTTCTCAGCAGCGGCCTTCTCAGCAGCGGCCTTCTCGGCAGCGGCCTTCTCAGCAGCGGCCTTCTCAGCAGCGGCCTTCTCAGCAGCGGCCTTCTGAGCCGCCTCGGCTTTAGATGAGGGGAGGTTTGATTCTGTTTTCATCGCCGGTGTGCGTCTGGGCTCGCCACCGCCTGATGCAAGGATTTTTTCTATCTTCTTGCTGACTTGGACATAACGGATCTCGCGTGGGATATGATAGTACTGCTCGAGAGCGAGGATCAGTCTGACTTCCGGTGCGACGGCTGGGCGGATGATGTAGCCGGTGCGAAAAGCGATTTCATCAATCGCCTTGAGGTCGGCCGGATTGGCCATAACCAAAGTCAATTTACGATGCTCAAGCTGAAGCGGTACCGCCTGGTAACGTTCGGCCATGTCGCGCGGTATCAGCCGGATAATCTCTTCACCGATGCCGATCAGTTCATCGCCGCTGACCAACGGTACGCGAAGCATTTTGCTCAAGGTTTTGGCGATATCATCTTCCTGAACAAAATCGAGTTCGATCAGATTTGTACCGAGCTTGCCACCGAAGATAACCTGATACTTGAGAGCTTCCTCGAGCTGGTGTGAGGTGATAACCCCTTCCTGCACGAGAAGTTCTCCGAGTTTTTTGACTGATGCCATGCGGCCCCCTGTTGCTGGACAGGACTAGATGAAAGTGTCAGAAAAGCTACTGAATCTCGTTATTTAAAACGAATTGGGCTAAATAGTCAACAGTTCGCACTGACTCGGCGGAAATAATCGTCGCGGCAGGCTTGCTCAATCTGTTGTAAACGCATAAAGGCTTCGGCAAAATCGCTCCTGCCGGTGGTGAATACACCGTGGCCGTAAACGATTGCGGCGCCATTATTGGCCATAACCGGTACCACCTTGTCGGCGAGGCCACCGGCGCCGACTTCGCCGGCCACAATCGGTGTGCCGAGGCAATCGCGTACCTGCGGACAGTCGCGCCAGCAGTCGTCAATGCCGCAGTCGGTTGTGGTGCAGTGCATGCTCAGCACAACCGCAAATTTTGGGTGTCCGTGCAGTATGGTCCGCGCATCGGTCTGCTCGTAAATGCGCCGGTGAGTCAAGAGTTCGCTGGAAGCCGTGATGCCGCAGGTGGTTGAATTATTGAAGGGGACCGGGTCAATGCAACCCTCGAGGGCGTCAAGGCTGGCTGCTGTCTGTGAGATATGGATCTCGGCCTGATCGCGACAGCTGATGTTGCCGAAGAAGGAATCGACCAGACGCTGCTCGACAGTGTAGCGGCCAACGCGGGTCATCTCCTGCCAGATGGCATCGCGTCCCTGTAGAGCAGTCTCATTTCTGAACTGCAGACCGCTCGTGGTCAATGGCAACGTCCAGTTGCGCACGGCGCAAAGCAGTGCCTTTTCCTGCGGACCGCAACTGCGCTGCAGCAGGTCGTGCAGGGTTTTGACAAACAGGGCATGAAATAGCGAGGAGTAATTGACGTAGGCCTGTTCGACAGTCAGCGGTCCGACCGCGATCAGACCAATCCCCTCAACCAGGATTCCTTTGCGTTGTCCGAGTCGCGCAACCATCGTTGCCACCGGGTCGGCAATCAGCTCGTCTCGTCGCAACAGAGGGATGTCGTGCAGGAAAGTGCGGGTTTCGCTATCGGGCGGGATCAGAGCACTGGCGCTGCCGGCGCCATAAAGGAGCCAGGTGTCCAAACCCAGAGGGGGGCGCGCCAGAACCAGGGCGCTGCTACCGAGGGCCTCGAGAATTGACTGGCCGAGCCGGCACAGGTCGTCAGGGCCACGGCTGATGATCCCGTCATCCTGGACCAGCAGGGCGAGGCGATCGTCTGTGGCACTGCCGTCGCGGAGTAGTTTGTCGTGGTAGTAGGCGATCTGGCGCTTCATGGCAGCAGATCCACAGGCGGGGTGGCGAAGGTTCCGTTATCGGTCAGGCCGCGCAGATGATAGTAGGTTCGCCGTTCGGCGAAAAAACGCTCACGGTCGAGAGCCGGGATGGTCATGGTGTCATCGCTGCTGCCGGCAGACGTAAAGAAGCGCTCCGGCAATTGGTCGTCGGCACAGGTGAAGCCGTTGCCTTGATTGTAACTCCGCTCGGTCAGGACGATGCGCTCACCGATGCCTGCGAGGGCCCCGACGTTGTACTCATGGCCGGTCACCGCCGAGAGGGCATCAGCATACTCTTCAAGCGACGCGCCGAACAGGGCGTAACGGCAGACCGCGAGAGAGTCGATAGCGGCAATGGCATTTTCGGCGATACACAGCATCCGGGCTTTACCGGTGAAGGAGAAGCGATCGGTGGGGACCGGTCGGCGCAGGATTTCATGGCTGATTGGATTGCCGCGGGTATGGCAGCCACCGCGACCGCTGGTGCAGTAGGCCAGAGCCAGACCATAGGCGCCGCGCGGATCAAAAGCCGGTAACTCAAGGGATTTAACCGTCATCGCGGTTTCGGGCCGGCAAAGAGCGTCGGCCAGTCGACGTGCACCGAGGGCCTGCAACTCTCCCTCACTCTTGCGCTGACTGATGGCTTTCAATTGCGGGGCCAGTTGGGCCGGAAGTACGGGGTTGCCGCTGATCTCGGCCGCTGTCGCCAGGGTTGCTGCTGCCGAAACCGGGTCGAGCCCGAGACGGTAGCAGCCAGCGCTGGCTTGAAGCAGGGCCAGCAGATCATCGATCTGGTTCAGTGCGCCGAAATGCGACAGGGTATGGTATTCGGGCAGCGGCTCTCCGCTATGACTGAACTGTTTGCAGGCGATGGGGCAACCGTTGCAGCCACCGTTGGTCGGGCGCAGCGCGTGGCGCAAGGCCGGTCCGGAATAGTGATGGCTGGTGGGGGAGAAGGTGGCGCGAAAATTATTCGTCGGTGTCATCCGCCGCTGCGCCATCAGATCGACAAAGGTCGCCGTGCCGAAGGCCTGCAGGCCGAATTCGCCGAATAAGGGGGGTGAAGCGCGGAACAGGCGCAGGATGTCGCGGTTGGCCTTTTGCAAACGGGAGGGGTCGGCTATGGCGGTGGCCTGGTCGCCTTGAACGCTGATGACCTTGAGCTGTTTTGCACCCATGATGGTGCCGAGACCGCCCCGACCGGCGGCGTTGCCCTGACCAAACAGGATGCCGGCATAAAGGACGCCGTTTTCACCGGCCGGGCCGATGGTGGCAACGCTGCCATGACCGGCTAAGTTTGAAAGAGTCGTTGGAACATCAGATCCCCATAGTTTTGTCGCAGGGAGGAGGCTGGCGCTCATTCCGGATAGTTGCAGCCAGACCGGTTGCGGGCTGACCCCAGTAATGATCAATGCATCAAGTCCGGCGGCTTTGAGATCACGGGCAAAACGGCCACCGGCGGAACAGTCAAAGACCGTTCCGGTCAGCGGTGAGCGGCTGACGACGGCAATACGGTCACTGGCCGGGACAAAAGTCCCGGTCAAGGGACCGGCGGCAAAGATCAGGGGGAGATCAGGGGCATCGGTGGAAAGGTGGATGAAGTCGCGCAGGAGCCGTACACCTAGTCCGCGGCCGCCGATGCAGGCGGTGAGTAGGTCTGTCGGCAGTTGCTGGCGCTGCAGGCTGCCGGTCGTGAGGTTGACGTGCAGAGCCTGGCCACGCCAACCATTCATTGCCGGGGCGATTCTGAGGGGGTGTGTTGGGCGATGAGTGCCGGACTTTCCAGGCGGTTGGCGATGGGCTCAATGGCGGCAAGAAATTGTGGTCTTAAGGCTGCCGATACCGGCTCGGCCGAACGGGTGCGAACCATTGCCGGGTTGACCGGAGAGCCGTTTTTGTACATACGAAAACACAGATGAGGGCCCGTGGCCAGACCGGTACTGCCGACATAGCCGATCACCTGCCCCTGACTGACTTTTTTCCCTTGTGACATGCCGCGGGCAAAGGCATTCATGTGCAGATAGAGCGTCTGGTAGGTGCCATTATGGCGGAGCTTGATATGGCGACCGTTATTGTTGTCCTTGCCGATTTTGATAATCGTACCGTCGCCAACTGCTTTGATCGGGGTACCAGTGGGTGCGGCATAATCGATGGCCGGGTGCGACTTCCAGGTTTTGGTGATGGGGTGGAAACGTTTCATGGTAAAGCCGGACGAGATATGCGAAAAGGAGAGGGGGGCTTTGAGGAACATTTTTCTGACACTTTCACCCTGCTCATCGTAGTAAGATGCGCTGCGGTCGCCGTCCTTGAACAAAAAGGCCCGATAGGTCTGGCCCTGATTGGTGAAGGTGGCGCCGAGGATGCGGCCATAGCCGGCCGGTTTTTCGTCACGGAAGCGACGCTCAACCAACGCTTTGAATTCGTCGCCGCTGCGGATATCGAGAATAAAATCGATATCCCAGGCAAAGATGTCGGCCAGATTCATCGCCAGCTCTGCCGATTCGCCGATATTGGTGACGGCCTCGAACAGCGAGCTTTGAATCGTCCCCTCGACGAGTTCGGTCCGGGTTTCATAGGCGATCGGAGTCCGCTTGACACTCAGGGCGTTACCGTCATTGCTGATGATAAATTGTTCTTCGCTGTCGATATCGTATTCAAAGCGATCGAAACGGTCATCGGTCAGCGCAATTGTGTAAGGCTGGCCGGTGGCGATGCGGCTGAGGGGGAAGACCGGTCTGCTCATTGCGGCAAGCTCGGTTATCTGCAGCGGCGTCAGCCACTTTCCAAGCAAAGCCGACATGGTCGCGCCACTGTCGATAATGCCATGCAGCTGTTCGTGGCGGATTTCAGGCAGGGCTGGCGGTGCTGGTGGTGTATACGCTTCAGTTGACGGAGTCAGATCACGAAAGAACAGCGGCAGGGCGACCACACACAAGACCAGACAGCACACGGCGTAGATCAGCAGGTGCCGTGGACGTTTGGTTTTGGTGGCCGAACTCGAAGTCGGGGGATTGAAGTCTCGCTGCATTGTTCGTTCAACCTCGAAATTATGTGATAATTATATTGAACTTATAGTTAATACAGTAACCATTAACATAAAACTATACATGATGTCCAGCCCCATTTGTCCGGGGTTGACAAGCCGTGTGAACACATCACATTGCGGCGGTATCGATAACACAGGGGAGGAAACATGGTCAAGCAGGATCGGATTACCGAAGAGTTCATGCGCCAGGCATCAATCAGTAGTCCTTCTTTTGCCGAAGGGGCGATGGCGCACTATCTTGTTCAACGCTTTACGCAGCTTGGAGCCGAGGTGTTGTTCGATCGCGCCGATCTGGCGACCGGTGGCGAAGTTGGCAATCTCATCGCGCGTTTTCCCGGTACACGCCCGGGAAAGCCTTTGTTGTTTTCTGTGCACATGGATACGGTTTCACCTTGTGAAAACGTGCAACCGGTTTTGCGCGACGGGAGGATATACAGCGCCGGCGCGACGATTCTGGGTGCCGATGATAAGGCCGGTATCGCCGAATTGATCGAGGCCCTGGAAGTTGTCCGTGAAGAGCAGATTCCGTATGGACCTCTTGAAGTTGTTGTAACCATTGCCGAAGAGGCGGGTCTGGTTGGTGCCAAGCATTTTGATCATTCTCTGATTCGTGCCAGGTACGGGTTTGCTCTTGATACTCCGGGTGTTGACTGGATGGTGCGCCGGGCGCCGGGGGCAAATCGGATGGAGATAGAGATCATCGGCCGGGCGGCGCATGCCGGAGTCGAACCGGAGAAGGGTTTGTCCGCGATCCGCGTTGCTGCCGAAGCGGTGAGTCAGATGCACCTTGGCCGTATCGACGTTGAAACAACGGCAAATATTGGAGTTATTACCGGCGGTGTCGCGACCAATATTGTGCCGGAGAGTGTGCTGCTGAAAGGCGAAGCCCGCAGTCACAATCCGGATAAACTGGCGGCGCAAACGGCACACATGCTCGAATGCTTCGAGCAGGCCGCGTCTGATCTGGCGGTCACCATTGCCGGAGAGACGGTCCGGGCGACAGTGCGCGCAACGGTTAATCCTGATTTCCCATCCATGTCAGTATCAGAGAATGCCGCTGTCGTACGTCTGGCTCAGGCTGCCGCTGCATCTCTCGGTCGTACCATGAAAGATCGCCTCGGTGGCGGTGGCAGCGATGCCAATATTTTTAAAGGCTACGGGATCGAAACGGTCATCATCGGCACCGGTATGCAGGATGTGCACTCCACCAATGAGTCGGTGGCCGTAGCTGATATGATGCGGGTCGCCGAGTTTCTGGTTGAGGTGATTCGATTGGCTTAATTATGTATTAAATAAGATTATATTAGCAATAATATGCATAAGTATAGATGTTAGACAGGTCTCTGTTAGGGGAAAAAGTTTTGACGCAGAGGTGCAGAGGCGCAGAAAAAATTCGAATGTCTTGGACTACTAAAAACGAACGAACTGTTTTTGGGTGCCCTGAGCAGAACAAAATCCTGCTTTTCTCAGCGCCTCTGCGCCTCTGCGTCACACGCTTTTCGCCAAAAGCCTTTTTAGGATCAAAACGAAAAGGAGTCGTTCATGGCTTATCCGGTGTCGCCCGCCATAATCGGGATTCAACCGCCGCCCATCACCGAGGTTAAAGGTTGGTTGGCGGCGATGCCGTCATCGCCCGACCGTCCGTTGATCGATCTGTGTCAGGCGGTCCCCGATTATCCCCCGGCATCGGAGCTGCTGGCGGAGATGGGAAGAGCGTTGCAGTCAGCGGATATCAGTCGCTATACCCCCGATGAAGGACTTGCGTCTGTGCGGGAGTCGGTCAGTGCCTGGTATGGTCGGCGCTACGGAGCGGCCCCAAAAGCCGATGAGATGATTCTGACCATCGGTGCCAGTCAGGCCTTCTGGTTGGCCATGACGACACTTTGCCGGGCCGGGGATGAAGTCATTGTCCAGGCACCGGCTTACTTTGATCACCCTATGGCTCTGGCTGCCTTCGGAGTCAAGCCGGTTTTTGCCCCGTTTGTACCCGAGCGCCAAGGTCTGCCCGATCCGGTTGAACTCGAGCGGCTGATTACGCCACGCACCCGTGCTTTGTTGTTGGTGACCCCGAGTAATCCCACCGGGGCTGTGCTGCCGCCAGTAATGGTGCGCCAACTCTTTGAGCTGGCCCAGCGGCACAACCTTGCCCTGATTCTTGATGAGACCTACAACGCCTTTGTTGAGGGCGCGCCGCATACACTGTTTTCTGATCCGGCGTGGCGTGATTCCTTTGTGCATATTGCCTCATTCGGTAAAACTTTTGCCTTAACCGGTTTTCGGGCCGGGGCGTTGATCGCCGGTGAGAAACTGATCCGTGAAGCGTTGAAAATTCAGGACAGCATGGCGGTGTGTCAACCGCGTCTGACCCAGTTAGCGGTGCAATACGGCTGCGATCACCTTGACCCGTGGGTGGCCGGTCAGTCAGCGATGATGGCCCGGCGCAGCGATCAATTTAATCGGGCTTTCAGGCACCCTGAGTTGCGCTTTTCGCTGGCGGCAAGCGGTAGTTTCTTCGCCTGGGTGCAACACCCCTGGCTGCATCTTGACAGTCGTCAGGCGGCGCGGCGTCTGGTTGAGGCACGGTTAATCTGTCTTCCCGGTGCTGCATTTGGCCCCGGGCTCGACTCCTATCTGCGTCTGGCTATTGGCAACATCAGTGAAGAGCAGATCCCTGCGGTGATTGAACGTTTGCTTATTGCCTAGATGATGATGTTGTCCATTATTATACTTTCTTCATTTACATTACCCGCTTATGTTCAGTACTATTCCAAAACGTAGCGGAGAGATTGTGCTCATGCTGCTGTGCGGAGGACCATGACGCTTTCTGTGATCTTTGTTGCGACAGCTCTTCTTTTGGTCGGTCTTGCCGCCGGTTTTGTGATGCACCGTTCCGATTTTTGTATGGCCGGCGCCTTTCGTGACCTGTTTTTGTTTCGCAGTGCATTCATGTTACGACCCCTGTTTTTGCTCATTGTCATGGCTTCGGTATTGTTTGAGACCGAGCGCCAACTGGGGCTGATCGATGTGCCATTCCCTTTCTTTACCGCTCCGACCTTGTTCAGTCTGTTGGGGGGGGTGTTGTTCGGTTTTGGCATGGTCATCGCCGGTGGTTGTGTTATGGGTGTTCTGTACAAGCTCGGCAGTGGCAGTCGCCCGGCGTTGTTTGCTCTGGCTGGACTGGTGTTCGGCAGTGCGTTGTACGCCGAATGGCATTCGTATCTTGCTCCTCTGGTCAAACAAACGACTCTTACCAAAAAGATGACCTTGCCACAGTTGATTGGGCTTCCCGCTTTGTGGCTGGTTCTGGTTTTCGTCTTACTCGGCAGCACTGTGCTCTGGCGTTGGTGGAGAGGTGGCCGATTACAGCGGTTTTCACAAGTCACTTCTTATCTGCAGCCGTGGCAGGCGGCATTGATTCTTGCTCTTTTGAGTGCCGTTTCGGCTGCGGTGGCCGGGGTCCCTTTCGGGGTGACAACATCTTATCTTAAATGGGCGGCAGGGCTTGAGCAGTGGTTTTTCCCTGAGCATATGTCGGGCATGACCCTGTTTATTGTGCAACCAGTTCAGCTGGTCTTGCCGTTTTCCGGTGCAGTGATAACTGGCGGTGCCGGACCAGCGCTCGATGCGGTTGCCTTGATCCAGTATCCGCTCATTGGCGGGATTGTCCTCGGCGCGGCCTTTTCCACCTGGCGTCTTCGTGAGTGGTGTTGGCGGGGTCGGGTTCCGGTGCGGCAGTTGGTGGCCGCGTTTGCCGGTGGTATTTTGATGGCGTTTGGATCACGCTTGTCACCTGGCTGCAACGTCTGGCATTTATGGGGTGGCCTGCCGATTTTTGCCCTGTCGAGTATTTTATTTGTGATGGGTCTGTTTCCGGGTGCGTGGCTCGGCAGCCGATTTATCGCTCGTGTTGTTTTCAGTAAGGAGACCTAGCATGATGACTTCACCGGAAGAATCGGTTCTCGACATTCGCGGGCAAGTCTGCCCGTCATCGCTGCTGACGACCTTGCGTCTGTTAAATATGAATGCAGAATCCTTACGCCGTGGTGAAATGCAGGTTCGGGTGTTGACCGATAGTCGTGACGCTGTGGTCACTATTCCTAATGCTGCCGCGAATATGGGTTTCCATGCTCTGATTGAGAAATCACCGGCGGGGCATTACGAGGTTGTCATCAGCCATGTCGCCAACTAAGCAAAAAGCGACCTCCGAGCCGAGTGAGGCGGAGTTGATTGAGCTTTTGACGGCCCAAAACGCCGAGTTGCGTCAAATCAACCTTGAGGCATTTACCTACATTCGCAGCAAAACCAATCAGCTGCTGAACACCATAGGCACCAAATCGTTACGCCCCGAGGAGCTTGAAGATTCGTCGCTGATCGAACTTGATCCCATCGGAATTGTGACCCAGTCTTTTCAGCAGGTGCTGGAAAATTTACGGGTGACCAATGCGCGGCTGCATCTTGCTCATCAAGAGGTTCAGGCCGTATTTGAGTCGGTTGGTTCCGCCGTACTGGTCCTTGATCCGCAGATGCGGATCATTGCTTACAATAAGCGTGTCCGGGAGGTGCTGCTGAATGCCGATGATGATGTCACCGGCATCGTTTGTCAAAATGTGGTTTGTCGTTCCGGTGAAGCTCTTCAGAATTGTGCTCATCGAAAAGTGCTGACTTCCGGTCGTCCCGAGTTGGCGCCCAATTTTGCCGTTAACGGACGGGTCTTCGATGTCATCGGTCAACCGATTCTCGATGCGTCGGGTCAGGTGACTCATGTTGTTTTGGCCTACAATGATGTCACCGAGCATAAGCGCAATCAGGCAGACCTTCTGACTGCCCTCGACGAAGTGCGTCGCGCCAAGGTGCAGATCGATACCCTGTTGCGCTCCATGTCGGATGGTCTGGTGGCAACCGACGGCAAGCGGCGTATCGTGTTGATGAATCAGGCGGCTGAGGAGTTGCTCGGTATCTGTCTGCATGAATCCCTCGGTGTTCCTTTGCTTGATGTGGTTCAATCTCCCGGTCTGCGCGCCCATCTCGAAGCTGTGGCCAAGGGCGAAACCCACCTGCTCAGTGATATCGAATTTGTGACAGCCGATGGCCACCCGCGCATCATTCAGGCGCGGACCTCAACCCTGGCTGATGCCTCGGCCGCCGATCAAGGTCGTATCACCTTGTTGCACGATGTCACCCGGGCCCGTGAAATTGAGCGGATCAAAGATGAATTTCTGTCTACCGCCGCTCATCAGTTGCGCACCCCTCTCGCTTCGGTAATCGGTTACTCAGACTTGTTGATTCAGTCGGATGATATTGGCGTTGATACCCGTATCGAATATCTAACTCTGATTCAATCGAAGGCAGAACAACTCTCTGAGATTGTCAGCAACCTGCTGGATATCAGTCGCATAGAAGCCGGTGAGGGGGTGACTTTAACCTGTGAATCCCAATCTGCGGCTGCGATTTGTGCAGAAGTGGTTGCCGGGTTCTTGCACGGTCCGACGGGGCACCAGTTCGAAGTCGATAACAGTGCGACCGATGTGAGGATTCTTGTTGACCATTTTGCAGTTTCGCAAGTGCTGGAAAATTTGATCAGCAATGCGATCAAATATTCCCCGCGTGGTGGGCATATTTTTGTTTCGGCCCGAGAGGCCGAAGGGATGGGTGTACTCCGTGTCCGCGACGAGGGGATCGGCATGACCGAGCAACAGGCAGCACAGGCCTTTGACAAGTTTTATCGGGCCGATGCCTCAAACACGGCGATTGCTGGCACCGGTCTTGGTTTAACCATTGTCCGGCATCTGGTTGAGGCCCATGGTGGTCAGGTCAGTATCGCAAGTCAGCCCGGACACGGGACGACGGTTCAGTGTACCTTTCCTCTTGTCGAGAGTGACGGGTGACAGGTATCAGGTATCAGGTATCAGTCGTTTTCTCCCTGTGTCATGAGGCCTCTCGGTGGCAAAAAATCTTATATTCCAGTCGGTTAATGGCAGACCGTTAAAGGTTTTTCTTGATGCAGCACCCCCTCCCCATTGATACCATCCTCCCTGCTTTGCGACAGGCTCTAGCCGATCATCCTGCAGTCGTTCTCGAAGCACCCCCCGGTGCCGGCAAGACCACCCGCGTCCCTCTGGCGCTGATCGATACAAGCTGGCTGGCCGGTCGATCCATCGTTATGCTTGAGCCGCGACGCCTGGCGGCGACCAATGCAGCCCGCTACATGTCCGGCCTGCTGGGTGAGACGGTTGGTGGTACGGTCGGTTACGCCATCCGCTATGAACACAAAGTGTCTCAATCGACCCGTATCGAGGTGGTGACCGAAGGCATCCTGACCCGCCGTTTGCAGTCCGACCCGGAACTTGCCGGGGTTGGTCTGGTGATCTTCGACGAATTTCACGAGCGCAATCTCAACTCCGATCTCGCTCTCGCCCTGTGCCGCGATGCCCAGCTCGGTTTACGCCCTGACCTGAAATTGCTGGTCATGTCTGCCACCCTTGATGCCGCACCGGTGGCGCAACTGCTTGGCAATTGTCCGCGGATCAGCAGTGCCGGGCGCGCCTATCCAGTCACGATCCACCATCTGCTGCAGGATCCACAAGGTCGGCCGGTCGATTTTGTCCCGGCAGCGGTCCGACGGGCGCTGGCTGAAACCTCCGGCGATGTGCTGGTTTTTCTCCCCGGTGTTTATGATATCCGCCGTTGTCAGGAGGTTTTGGCTGATCTTGCTGCAAAGGTTGATCTCCGGCCTTTATACGGTGACCTCCCTTTTGCCGAGCAGGAGAAAGCGATCCTCCCCGGGCTTAAACGCAAGGTTGTTCTTGCGACCAACATCGCTGAAACCAGTCTGACCATTGATGGGGTTTCAGTGGTGATTGATGCCGGCTATGAGCGCCGACCGCATTTCGACGCCGCCCGTGGCATGGCCAGCCTCGACACGGTACGCATCTCCCGGGCCAGCGCCGACCAACGCGCCGGCCGCGCCGGTCGGCAGCAGCCCGGGGTGTGCTACCGGCTCTGGAGTGAGGGGACACATGGAGCGCTGCTCCCCTTTACACCGCCGGAGATTATGAGTGCCGACCTGGCAACGCTGGCGCTGGATCTGGCACGTTGGGGGGTGGCTGATGCCGGGAAACTAATCTGGCTCGATCCGCCGCCGGTTGGCCACCTCGCCGGTGCCCGTACCCTGCTGCGTCTGCTCGGTGCCCTGGACGACGCTGATCGACTGACTCCTCTGGGTGAAGCGATGGCGCATCTGCCGACCCATCCGCGTCTGGCCCGATTGCTGCTGGCGGCACAGGAAAACGGCACTCCAGGCCTTGGCGCCGATCTGACGGTTTTACTCGGTGAGCGTGTTTCGGTCGGTCGACCCGATTCCGGCCGCGCCAGCGACAGCGATCTGGCCGATCAGCTGGAGTTACTTGACCAGCGCGGCAATGAGACTGCCGCGCGGGCTGCGCGTTTCTGGCGGAAGAAAATTGCCGGCAGATCAGACGAGCCAGTTGCCGATGTCGAACAAATTGGCCGTCTGCTGGCGGTCGCTTTCCCTGACCGTATCGGCCGTGAGCGCGAGCCGGGGTCCGGGCGCTATCTGCTGAGCGGTGGTCATGGCGGGCGTTTGTCGCCGCGGTCGTCTGTCAAGAGTGGTGAGTGGCTGGTAGCAGTGGAGCTGAAAGGAAAACCGGGCGGGGAAGGGGAGATTCTTCTTGCCAGCCGGTTGACAAAGACCTGTGTCGAGGAACTGTTCGGTGAACATCTGGTTTGGCAACGTACGGTCGATTGGGATGAACGCGCCGGTCGAGTGGTTGCTCGTGAGGTGCGCCGTCTTGGTGTTCTGTTGCTACAGGAACGTCCGGTTTCGGCAACGGCAGACGATCTGGTTCCGGCTCTGTTGGCCGTGATCCGGCGTAAAGGGTTGGAGGTGCTGCTCTGGAGTCCGGCTGCAGAGCAGTTGCGGGCGCGGGTTCAGTTGGTTGCCGCGCATCGACCCGATTGGCCCGATCTGAGCGATAGCAGGTTGTTGGCAACACTGGAGCGTTGGCTTGCCCCGTATTTGACCGGGGTGTCGAGTCTTGCCGCTCTGCGCAAGGTCGATCTGCTCCCCGCCCTGCAAAACCTGCTTGGCTGGCAACGGCAGCAGGAGCTGAATCAACTTACTCCGGAACGGCTGGCGGTGCCGAGTGGCTCGAACATCCGCCTCGATTACGTCACTGCAGACGGCCCGGTCCTTGCCTGTAAGCTACAGGAGATGTTCGGTCTGGCCACTACTCCGACTGTCGTTGATGGCTCCGTGCCGGTGCTGATTCACCTGCTGTCACCCGCCGGTCGTCCACTTGCTGTCACCCGGGATCTGCGCTCGTTCTGGGACACGGGCTATCCGGAGGTGAAAAAAGAGATGAAGGGTCGCTATCCGAAACATCCCTGGCCGGATGACCCCTGGGCGGCGTTGGCGACAAAGCGCACCAAGCAGCGGATGCCATAAATATAACGGTCATAGAATATAAAGTTTCAGATTTTCTGGGGAACCTGCGATTCTTATTTAATAGGGTTAGTAAGAATTTTGCATTTCGGCCAATCCACACCCTCAAAACAATACAACAGCATAAACAAGAATGAAATCTTTACTCTCACAACCTCCTCATGTAAATTGGTGCTGTCTTAGCTGATGTGTCCTTTTGGGGGATAAAGATGATCATAAGGCTTGCAGGACAATTTCAAACAAACTATTGATCGCTGTTGTCGGCTTATGCTGACCAGCGGTTTTTATTTATTGAGAAGGTTAGTATGTATAAAAAATCATCGAAAAAATACGTATCCAGCGAAAAATTACATAGCAAACGTGAGCATTTAAGTCAGCAGCTTGATATTGCTGCTGGTGTGGTATATCTCTCTCATCTTAAAGTGGGCAACATTGTTGTTGGGACAGTCATAGAAAGTTGTTGCGATTATTATTTGGTTAAAGTCTTTGATGGGCATGGAATGATTCCTCTTAAGGAAATACCGGAAGAAACGAAACTGCAGGTTAGTCAGGTTGTTAGGGCAAGAGTCATTGGTTTTCTTCCCGATTCATCGATGGGCATGATTGTTAAACTACGTATGAGAAAAGTTGAACAATAGAGAAACGCGTGCTTTGCACACAAAGGATGGTGTCTATAGTGACTATTTATGCCCACATTGAAAGAACAAAGGATAGCCTGCGGCAGGGTGCTTTCACCTCTGAGGCATCAGTTTCGCAAGGGATTATCCTTCCAACTCTTCATGCCCTCGGCTGGCCAGTATTCGACACAAAAATAGTTACTCCTGAGTTCTCTCTTGAGGGCCGTCGCGTAGACTTTGCTCTCTGCCATCCCTCAAACCGCGCTTCAGTTTTCATTGAGGTGAAAAAAGTGGGTTTTTCTGATGGTGCTGACAGACAATTATTCGAATATGCCTTTCATTTAGGAGTGCCTATGGCAATCTTAACTGATGGACAGGAATGGAGTTTTTACCTCCCTGGAGAGCAGGGCCATTATGACGAACGAAGAGTGTACAAACTCGACCTTCTTGAACGGAACGTCGAAGAAGTAGTTGAAAGGCTCACAAAATACCTTGGCTACGAAAGAGTATGTAATGGTGAGGCATTAAAGGCCGCGCGTTCCGACCACCAGGATGTGGCCAGAGGAAGAGATATTGAGTCCTACCTGCCTGTGGCATGGCATTCTCTCATCGATGAGCAAGACTCTTTACTTTTAGAGTTGTTAGCTGAAAAAGTTGAGGATTTATGTGGCTATAAGCCAGACTTTGATTTGTGCAGTCGCTTCCTTGAACAAAGGACAAGACAAGAGTCGACTAGTGTCGACCATGCTTCAAAAAAACAAAGCCAAACACAGGCGGCCCCAAGGCTGCGGGAAAAGAAAGAGAACTCTCCGGTCGAACCATCTGACCGCTTTTCTTTTGCGGCAAATGGTAGTCAATATGAAGCTCGGTCAGCACGAGACGTTATGATTAAGGTCTTTCAGTTGTTAGCGCAGCAAGACAGTGAATTTTTAGAAAAATATTCAGCGCGCAAACACGGAAAGAAGAGGAGATATTTAGCGAGGAATAGAGAGGACCTCTATCCAGGTCGTCCTGATTTAGCATCATCTCATTCCACACAGATAGTAGCAGGTTGGTGGATGGGGACAAATTATAGTCGACGAGATATACAGAAAATTTTGGATTTGGCCTTAGAGGTTGTTCAACCGAGGCTACGTTCAACGATACGAGTAAATGTTGTATAGGACTATGTGCTTAGTTGATTTGTCGTTTCTTATTTGTCACGACTGCCAGGACCGGTTAATGGTGGCGCCATATTCTTAAATGTCACCGGTTGTGAGAGGGAAATTGACTTTTTATTGATAGAGATATTTAGGACGCTTTCAAACCATTAACCGTGCCCATTTTTCGCGGGTAGGACCAGGTGCAAACCATAATATGAGCAGTTCAAAAGTTCGAAACATTACCTTAGTTTTTTGCTTTTTATTAGTGCCTGCACTGTCCGTATTGTCAATTACAACCAAGGGGGCAATTTTGCCTAGCCTCCCCGGTAAAGCTGATGTGTTCAACATTAATTTTTTGCCGTTTATTCTCGCGGCGGCACTATCTATTCATATTTCTTATAAAGGGCAAAAAACGCTAAAACCAAGAAGTGAATTTATTCTTGCAGCAATAATAAATCTTGCTTGGCTAACCTTCTTTATTTCTTGCACCGTTGACATGTGGGGTGAGCATTAAGTACCCTAACCCGCTACAGTGGGACGGAAAACACGGCGGTGGTGTTCATGAAACTTTTAACTAGCTCAACCGGCACAGCGCCGCCCCTGAGCTTCACCCGTTAAGGCAAAGAATGAAATTCGATCCAAGAACTTCTCGTTTGGCCGCTTGGCTCAACATAATTGCTACGATAATTACTATCGCGGGGTTGTTGAGTTACGTCACTGAAATATCTTTTCTCGAACCACTTAAGCATTTGGTCCCAGTTCCCGCATGGCTTCTTCTTGTTGGTTTCGTATTCATCCCGACAATAACAATATTAATCAGTAGGTTATTGCCAAAAAATTCAGACACCCGACTTGCTACGCTCCACAAACATATCTCAAATCCTGACGTACTCAATATTATTGGAACAAACGGGAAAGAGTGCCTTGGCGGACACGCGGGAAACTTCACTTGGAAAGAAATTGCCACTTCAATCTGTAAAATCATGGAACTGTCAAATCTAAGATATTCAAACCTTGGTACGCAATATCACTTACAGGATATTGCCAACGGGAAAATCATTCAAATTCCAACTGATAATTGCCTAGAAGAAAAGGTGACAAAATCAGGGGTGCGTAATGGACAAATACTCTTAGTGGTAGAGAATTCGTAACAGAGCAATTAATGGCAAACACTAACCATATAATGACGCGGATGGAGGACCTTTCCCCGATATAGTTGACACCTCGACCTAACCAAAGTGTCTCATAAGTCACGATTCTTTTTAAGTTTTCCAATACAATAGCCCGGGATGATCCGCATCCCGGGCTTTTGTATGTTCAGTGCACGGCACATTTAAATGCGCGCGATTTGCAGTTTTTTGTCTCCAATTGCCTCATTCGCCTTCTGCAGCAACTCTTCACTCGACACCACTGAAACCACACTCTTTTCCTGCCCGTCGCGCAAATAGCGTGCGGCGACACGTTGCAGATCGGCTGCAGTCACGGCTAGAAGGCGTTCGCGCAGTTGCTGGCGCATCGCCAGGGTCAGTCCCTGCCGCTGGTTAGCAAATTCGCGTCCGCCACGGCTACCGGGGGCAAGGGGACGGTCAATGGCGCTGAAGGTAGAGAGCAGTGCTTCGCGCAGGGCATCGGCGGAAAAGTCGCCACCCACTGCCCAGGCGATAGCGTCGTCATAGACTTTGAGGGTGCGTACCAGATGTGGGTCGCGGTAAGAAAGGACGGAGAAGATGCCAGATTCGGCGTCGTAGCTGGCCTGGCCGCCGTAGGCCCCGCCTTTTTCACGGATCTCACGATGCAGGTATTCGGCACGCAGCAGCCGGGCGAGTACCATCAATGGCGCCGCATCAGCGTGGGTGTAAGGGACGGTGGCAAAGGCGCGGGTCACATAGGAGACTGGCACCGAGCCCGCCCAGCCGAGGGCTGCAGGTTGCGGTGAGAACGCCGGGGTTTTAAAGGCGTGACAGGCGCCGGCCATCGGCAGGTGCTGCAGGAAGCTTTCAAGGGCCGGCAGAATAGTGCTGAAGTCGCCTTCTTCGGCAGTGATGGCACAGCGCAGACGACCGCGACCGGTGAGCTGCTGGCCGAGTAGTTGCAAGTCGCTGGCGGTCTGCCGCAGCTCTTCATCACTGCTGGAGACCAGGGTACGGATGCGTTTCAGTAGTGAGAAACCGGAGAGGTTTTCGCGCAACTGGCTGGCGGCACTCAAGCGGGCACAGCCGGCGCGTAGCGCATAAAGATGGCCGTTGCCGGGAATGGCGTTTTCAAAGCCGACCTGCAACTGTTTCAGTACATTGCGTAGTCGTTCGATATCGGAAAAGTCGGGGGCGCTGCAGTAATCGGCAAGCAGGGAGAACAGCTCATCCTGTTTGTGGCGCAGGGCTTTGCCGCGAATGCAGACCAGCGGCTCAAACAGGCCGGATTTGACGGGGTGGTCAAGGATTTCGATGGAGAAGGAGACCCCCCCGGTGTGGGCTTCCATGCGCTCTGCCATGGTGATGTAGCTGTGGCCGGCGGCCCCCATCTGGGTGATGACACTGCACCAGATCGACAGCAGCGGCAGTTGGGTTTCGTCGAGGGTGTTGATCGGCAAATAGGCGGTGATGTAACTGATGCCGTTGGTCGGTTGAGCAAAAAGTTCAACCGGCTCGCCGGCAACGTTTTCGGTGCGACTTTCGGTGCATAATTCCTGCAGCGGAATGTCGCTGACCTGCAGTGTCGGCAGGCAGTCGAGATTTTCGCGTTCTTCCTGGGATTGTTGCAACGCGGCCGCGTCGGCGATGATCTCGTCTATATGCTTACTGTCGAGCGTAATGGCAAGATCAGCCAGTTTTGCGCTGGTGGCAGCATCCTGACGTTTTGCCAGATCGGGATCAGGAATCAGAGTCAAGGTGACCCGGTGTGGATTGTCGATCAGCCAGCGACGGATACGGCTTTCGAAGAAATCGCCCTGATCGAGCTCGGTTCGCAGGCGCTGCAGGTGTTCATCGAGGCGCAATGGGGTCAGGGGGTCGGCGCTGTGCAGCCAGGGGCCGATGATACGCATTAACAGACTCAAGGCGTAGGGGTTGCGATCGCCGCTGACCTCGCGGTGAGCGAATTCGAGACGATGAATAACACCATCGATTCGTTCGCGGGAGAAGCCGGTTTTGACCACATCGCGCAGGGTCTTGTCGATCAGCTCAGCGATGGCGTCGGTCTGTTCGGCTTCGGTCCCTTGCAGCCCGATGGCAAAATAGGTTGAGCGGTTCTCGTCCTGATAACCGGAGCCGGGGGCGATGCCGCCACCGAGCCTCGATTCGATCAGCGCCCGGTACAGAGGCGCACCCGAGTTGCCCAGCAGAAGCGAGGAGAGCAGGGTCAGTGCGAGGCGTTCGAAGCTGTCGTCGATCGGGCAGGTCATCCAGGCAAGCTGAACCATACTTTTGCCAGTCGTCGCTTCGCCGGCATCGACGGGGTAGGGCTCGGTGACGCGAATGGGAGCGGTCAGGTGTGTTTCTTGTGGCACCCGGCTGTCGACCTGCCGCGCCGGCAGTCTCTGCAGCACCGCTGCATCGACCCGTTGCAGGTGGTCGGTTAGCGGGATGTTGCCATAGGAGTAAAACCAGGCGTTACCCGGATGATAGTATTGTCGATGAAAATTGCGCAGGTCTTCCCAGGTGAGTTCAGGGATGTTTTCCGGCTCACCGCCGGAGTTGAACCGGTAGCAGGTGGTCGGGTAGAGCAGGCGGGTCAGGCGCCGGTAGAGAAACGATGACGGCGATGCCATCGCCCCTTTCATTTCGTTGTAGACCACTCCTTTGAAGAGTAGCGGCGTCTCGGCGTTTTGTGGCTCGGTGAATTCGAGGCGATGTCCCTCCTGTAAAAAATCGCGGCGGCGGAGCAGTGGAAAGAAGGTGGCGTCGAGGTAGATACCGAGCAGATTGTCGAAATCTTTGCGGTTGCGAGTGGCAAAAGGATAAGAGGTCCAGTCGCCGGCGGTCATCGCATTCATGAAGGTACTCAGGCTGCGCTTGAGCATGGCGAAGAATGGGTCGCGAACCGGATAGAGTTCCGAACCGCAGAGCACCGTATGCTCAAGAATGTGGGCGATGCCGGTGGAGTCGCCCGGCGGAGTGCGAAAGGTGACGGCAAACAGGTTGTTGTCATCGTCGCAGTTTATATGCGCCCAGCGTGCACCGGTGGCCGGGTGCTCAAGTTGAATCAGGGAGGCGTTCAGCTCCGGGAGCGGATCGCAACTGCGAACGGTAAAGCCGCTGGCGCTATCGCCGGGCTTGAAAGTGTTCTGGGTCATCAGATGGCCTTGAAAGTATGCCCAAAAGGGCAGGTGCAGGTTGGAAATAAAAAGTCTTCTCCGAAAGGGAGAAGATTTTTGGTTTAGATGCATCTGTGTTGTGAAGATGATTCGACAGACACAGGGACTCTGTTTACCATACGAAAGCCGTAGGCGCAAGTTAGGTGGGGAAAAGAGTCGTAAGTACTGGTCTGTTTGCTGCGAGACACTTTTTGCGGGTCATCACGCATTTTTCTGGTTGCGTCTTTCGAACGTGCATGATAAAAGACAGCCTCTAAATTGATCGGGGAGTAGCGCAGCCTGGTAGCGCACCTGCCTTGGGAGCAGGGGGTCGCAAGTTCGAATCTTGTCTCCCCGACCATTCTGCGCCAGTAGCTCAGCTGGATAGAGCAACGGCCTTCTAAGCCGTAGGCCGGGGGTTCGAGTCCTCCCTGGCGCGCCAGACGTCCCGGGACCCCAGATTCCCGTTGACAAAAGAAATTTCGATTGGCAATATCGTCACGTTTTGTTACCCATGGTGGGTGTAGCTCAGTTGGCAGAGCACTGGATTGTGGCTCCGGTTGTCGAGGGTTCGAGCCCCTTCACTCACCCCATTTTTTTCAAGCCCGCCTTTCCGCACCACCTCCAGGAGATTGCCGCCGGAGAGGCAGCGGGTCGGGCTTTTTCTTTTTGTCGCTTTCATGCCCATAGTGTGCGGTGTGTTGGCACCCGTTCAATGCGAGTGTGGCGGAATTGGCAGACGCACCAGACTTAGGATCTGGCGGAGTGATCCGTGGGAGTTCGAGTCTCCCCACTCGCACCATCTATCACGTAATTAAATCCAGTTCACTTAAGCTTGTTTGTTAAGCCCTCCTTTATACTCAACTTTGTAACGGGATCAGCAGGAAAGGAAACGGTATAAACCATGGACGTTCAAGTTCAGAATCTGAGCAGCATCCGCAGAAAACTTTCGTTTACCATCCCGGCCGAGCGTGTCGATGCCGAGATCGTGACTGCCTATCAAAAAATCGCCAAGACGGCCAAGGTCAAGGGTTTCCGCGCTGGCAAAGTGCCGCGCCCGGTGCTGGAGCGGAACTATGAAGCCCAGATGCAAGAGCAGGTTGCCGGTCGTCTGGTTAATGATTCATGGTTTAAAGCCCTGGTTGAGCATAAAATTGCTGCAATCAGCGGACCGCAAATTGTCGACAGTGGCCTGATCGCTAAAGGTCAGCCATTTACCTATGCTGCCGAAGTTGAGATTAAGCCGGAAGTTGAAGTCAAGGACTACACGGGGCTGAAGCTCGAGCGCGAAAAGTTTGTTGCCGATAAAAAGGTCATCGACGATCGTCTTGAGGAGATGCGGGTCTCGCGCGCCGAGATGGTGGTAAGCAAGCGCAAAGTGGCTAAAGACGGTGATTTTGCCGTGATCGATTTTGAGGGTTTTCTTGATGCGGTCCCTTTTGCCGGTGGTAAAGGTGAGGACCATCAGCTTGAACTCGGTTCGGGTTCGTTTATTCCCGGCTTTGAGGAGCAGGTTGTCGGTATGAAGCGGGGCGAGGAGAAGGAGATTAACGTGACCTTCCCTGAGAATTACGGCAGCGCTGATCTGGCCGGTAAGCCGGTGGTGTTCAAGGTGGCGCTGAAAGAGATTAAAGAGAAGAGCCTGCCCGCACTTGATGCTGAATTTGCCAAATCGTTCGGGGTTGAATCGATTGATGAGATTCGCGCCAAACTCGATGAATCGTATCAGACGCAAGAGAAAAACCGGGTCGAAAATGACCTGCGTGAAATGTTGATGAGCCAGCTCATCGAGCGCAATCCCTGCGAAGTGCCCGAGACCATGGTGCAGAGCCAGTTGGAGTATATGCTTGGAAATGTGCGCTCCCGCATGAAGCAGCAGGGGATGACGCTGGAGATGCTCGGACTCAATGAGCAGACTTTTAACACCATGTATCGTGATACCGCTGTGCAACAGGTGCAGGGGAGTCTGATTCTGGAAGGGGTCGCCCGGCAGGAGAAGATCGAACTTGCTGAAGGTGATTTTGATGCCAAACTGGAGCAGATCGCGGCCATGTCGAATGCACCGCTTGATGCCGTAAAACGCTACTACGCCAGCGACGACGCCAAGCACGGGATGCTGTCACAGATTGTTGAGGAGAAGACGATTGAATTTCTCCTGGCGAAGTCTAAAATTAAAGAGTTGCCGAAGGAAAAACTTTCCAAGAAAAAAAGCGACGAGGAGTAAGCCATGAGTCTTGTGCCGATGGTGGTTGAGCAGACCGGTCGTGGCGAACGCGCCTACGATATCTATTCGCGTCTGCTGAAAGACCGGATTATCTTTCTCGGCGGCCCGATTGACGATTATGTCGCCAACCTGATTATCGCCCAGTTGCTGTTCCTTGAGGCGGAGGATCCTGAAAAAGATATCCATCTTTATATCAATTCACCGGGCGGCGTGGTGACTGCCGGCCTCGCTATTTATGATACCATGCAGTATCTTAAGGCTCCGGTTTCAACCATTTGCGTCGGTCAGGCCGCAAGTATGGGGGCGTTGCTCCTTGCTGCCGGTAGCAAAGGAAAGCGCTACTCCCTGCCTAATTCGCGTATTATGATCCATCAGCCCCTTGGTGGTTTTCAGGGGCAGGCGAGTGATATCAGCATTCATGCGCAGGAGATTTTGCGTATGCGTGAAAATCTGAATGAAATTCTGGCGCATCACACCGGCCAATCGTTGAAGAAGATTGGTCTGGACACCGAGCGTGATTTCTTCATGGGTAGCGACGCTGCCTGTAAATATGGTATTGTCGACGGAATCGTAAAACGTAAATCCTGACAGGGAGGCTGCCTGTGAGCCAAAAAGATAAACCCGGATCGCTGACTTGCTCTTTTTGCGGTAAGACGCAGGAGGAGGTGAAGAAACTCATCGCTGGACCTTCGGTCTATATTTGCGACGAGTGCATCGATCTGTGTAAAGACATCATTGTTGAAGAGGGAAAACTCGAGAGTGTTGGCAGCAGTACCGCACGTTTGCCGAAACCGGTCGAGATGAAAGAGACACTTGACGAATATGTTATCGGACAGGAGCGGGCCAAAAAAGTGCTCGCTGTTGCCGTTTACAATCACTACAAGCGTATTGAAAACATTGGCCGCGGTGGTGATGTTGAGGTGCAAAAGAGTAATATCCTGCTGCTCGGACCGACCGGTAGCGGCAAGACCCTGCTGGCGCAGACCCTGGCCCGTATCCTGAACGTCCCCTTCGCCATTGCCGATGCGACCAACCTCACCGAAGCCGGTTATGTCGGTGAAGATGTCGAGAATATCATTCTTAGCCTGTTGCAAGCCGCAGACTATGATCTTGAACGCGCCCAGCGCGGTATCATTTATATTGACGAAGTCGATAAAATCGCCCGCAAGGTCGATTCGCCGTCTATTACCCGCGACGTCTCCGGTGAAGGTGTCCAGCAGGCTTTGTTGAAGATTATCGAAGGAACGACTGCCAGCGTCCCTCCCAAGGGCGGTCGCAAGCATCCGCAGCAAGAGTTTCTTAAGGTTGATACGACAAACATCCTGTTTATTTGCGGTGGTGCTTTTGCCGGGCTGGAATCGATCGTTGCCCAGCGTATTGGTGCCAAAGGGATGGGCTTCGGGGCCGAGATCAAGAAGGTTAAAAATGAGAACGTCGGCGATCTGCTGGCTCGAACCGAGCCGGGTGATCTCCTTAAATATGGTCTGATTCCTGAGTTTATCGGCCGGTTGCCGGTGGTCGCCACCCTTGAAGAGCTTGACGAGGAGGCCTTGGTTCAGATCCTCACCGAGCCTAAAAATGCCTTGGTGAAACAGTATAAAAAACTGTTCGATATGGAAAAGGTTGCCCTCAAATTCACCGACGGTGCCATGGTGGCGATTGCCAAGGAAGCACTGAAACGCAAGACCGGCGCTCGTGGTCTGCGCTCAATCCTTGAAAACTCCATGCTGGATGTCATGTATGAAATACCCTCACAGGATCGTGTGCGTGAAGTTGTGATCAATGAGGATGTTATCTACAATCAAGCCCAGCCGATTATTATTTATGATGTTGCAGAATCAGCCTGACCTCTTTTTGGGTTATCAGGAACTGAAGTGAGTCCAATGTCCGAAGCGACCGAAACGGAAAAAACGATTCTGAATGAGCGCCAGCTTTATCCGCTGCTGCCGTTGCGTGATATTGTCATCTTTCCGGCAATGGTCACTCCGCTGTTTGTCGGCCGCACCCGCTCAATCTCGGCCCTGGAGCGGGCGATGGAGGGGAACCGACTCCTTTTTCTGGCAACCCAGCGCGATCCTAAAATTGATGATCCGACCCGTGAAGATCTGTATGAGGTCGGAACTGTTGGGCAGATCGTGCAAATGCTCAAGCTTCCGGATGGCACGATCAAAGTCCTGATCGAAGGGCGCCAGCGTGCGCGTATGGTCGATTTTGTCGAGCGCGAGGAACTGCTTTCGGCTGATGCCGTTTTATGTGAAGAACTGTCCTGTGAAAGCAAGGAGTGTGACGCGCTGATGCGCGGAGTGCGTAATGCCTTCGAAACTTACATCAACCTGGGTAAAAAGATTCCGGCCGAAGTTCTGACCTCACTGGCAGGCATTGTCGCTGCCGGTCGCCTGGCTGATTCGGTTGTGGCTCACTTGAGCATCAGCATTGCTGATCGTCAGGAGATTCTGGAGTCATTTGAGCCGACAGAACGTCTGGAAAAACTGCTGGCGTTTATCGATCGTGAAATTGAAATTCTGCAGATTGAGAAGAAAATCCGTGGTCGCGTCAAGCGGCAGATGGAGCGGAGCCAGAAAGAATACTATCTGAATGAGCAGATGCGCGCGATTCAGAAAGAGCTCGGCGACAAGGACGAATTCAAGCAGGAATTACGTGAACTGGAAGAGCAGATTGGTAGCAAGCGGATGTCCAAGGACGCTGCAGATAAAGCCCAGTCTGAACTGCGCAAGCTGAAAATGATGTCTCCGATGTCGGCTGAAGCGACAGTGGTACGCAACTATCTTGGCTGGCTGCTTTCGATCCCCTGGCGTGAACGTTCACGCGCCCGTCTGGATGTTGATGCGGCAGAGCAGGTGCTTGACGTCGATCATTATGGCCTCGACAAGGTCAAGGAGCGGATTGTTGAGTATCTTGCCGTGCAGGCGCTGGTGAAAAAGATCAAAGGGCCGATCTTGTGCCTGGTTGGTCCTCCTGGCGTCGGTAAGACATCTCTGGGGCGCTCGGTGGCCCGGGCGCTGAACCGTAAGTTTGTTCGCATTTCACTGGGTGGGGTTCGCGACGAAGCCGAGATCCGTGGCCACCGTCGAACCTACATTGGTGCGATGCCGGGTAAAATTATACAGGGTATGCGTAAGGCCGGAGTGAACAACCCGGTCTTCCTGCTCGATGAAGTCGACAAGATGAGTACCGATTTTCGTGGGGATCCGTCTTCGGCCTTGCTTGAAGTCCTCGATCCGGAACAGAACTCAACGTTTGGCGATCACTTTCTTGACGTCGATTATGATCTCTCCAATGTCCTGTTCATCGCTACGGCGAATACACTGCAGTCAATTCCAGGTCCGTTACAGGACCGTATGGAGATTATCCGCATTGAGGGGTATACCGAGGAGGAAAAACTCAATATTGCCCGGCGCTACCTCCTGGATAAGCAACTTGCTGCTCACGGTTTAAAGCCGGAGCGGGTTGAAGTCCTCGATGACGCTCTTTACGAGATTATCCGTCGCTATACGCGTGAGGCTGGAGTGCGGAGCCTGGAGCGTGAATTAGCCAAGATCTGTCGTAAGATGGCCCGGGATCTGGTCAAGGTGCAAAAGGTTGAGCCTGGTCGTCGCTATCGGATTGATGCTGCTGCGGTTAAGCCTTATCTCGGTGTTCCTCGTTTTCAACATGGGGCAAAGGACGAGGAAGACCGCATCGGGATGGCGACAGGGCTGGCCTGGACTGAAGTCGGTGGTGAAATTCTGACAATTGAGACAGCGATCCTTCCAGGTTCCGGAAAATTGACAGTGACCGGTAAACTTGGCGATGTCATGCGCGAATCGGCTCAGGCGGCCTTGAGCTATGTGCGTTCACGCTGGCAACAGCTCGGCCTGGAGAGCGATTTTTACCAAAAAATTGATATCCACATTCACGTGCCTGAGGGTGCTATTCCCAAAGATGGTCCGTCAGCCGGGATTACCATGGCCACTGCTCTTGCCTCAGCTCTAACCGGTCGTATGGTCGCGAGTGATCTGGCTATGACCGGTGAAATAACCCTGCGTGGTCGTGTGCTGGCGATTGGTGGGTTGAAGGAAAAGTTACTGGCCGCTCGACGGGCCGGATTAAAGCGGGTCCTGATCCCGGCTGAGAATGAAAAAAATCTCGAAGAGGTGCCAGCGCAAATTCTGGCTCATCTTGAAGTACTGCCAGTAAACCATATGGATGAAGTGCTGGAAAATGCCCTGTCAGCACCTCTGCCGTTAACGGTTTTACCCGGGGACCGAAAAGGGGGGCTGGATGCCGGCGAGACAGTGCATCATTAGTGGCTCATCGCCAATTAATTGCTTGACACTGTTTTCGCTAATTTGATATAAAGATCCCGATTTAAGCAGGGCTTTACCCATTCAAATACATGGAGGTATGTTGTGACTAAAGCTGATCTTGTGAATGCGATGGCGGAGAAGGCTGGTTTGACCAAGGCTGATTCGGAAAAGGCTCTCAAGGGTTTTTGTGATGCAGTAACTGATGCACTCAAAGCCGGTGAGAAAGTATCTCTTGTTGGTTTTGGCACTTTCAGTGTCAGTGCCCGTGCTGCTCGTACTGGTCAGAACCCACAGACCGGTAAGAAAATTACTATTGCTGCCGCGAATACTCCTAAATTCAAAGCTGGCAAGGCACTTAAAGACTCGGTTAACTAAGCAAATCTGTTTTACGACAATATAAAGTTTGCAGGGAACGAAAATGACGTTTTCGTTCCCTGTTTTCTGCTGGGGCTGTAGTAGAGTCGGTTACAACGACGGCCTGTCACGCCGTAGGTCGCGGGTTCAAGTCCCGTCAGCCCCGCCATTTAACAAATATGGGCGAATAGCTCAGCTGGGAGAGCATCGGCCTTACAAGCCGAGGGTCACAGGTTCGAGCCCTGTTTCGCCTACCAAATTTTCATGACCGCAATCTGGTCAGTTTAACCCATTCGGGGCTGTAGTAGAGTCGGTTACAACGACGGCCTGTCACGCCGTAGGTCGCGGGTTCAAGTCCCGTCAGCCCCGCCATTATGATCAAAGAGGCGAGCCGCATGGCTCGCCTCTTTTGTTATAGGGGTTGTTTCATGAATCAATTGACTGCTGACAAGGTCTCCGGTACCATCAACAGTCATTTTTAAATCATACAGGAGTAATCTTTATGAGCAGACTGTCAGGTTTTTTAATCAATATTTCGCTTGCTTTTATCTTGCTGGTTTTTGCTGTGCCGTCCGTTGTCGCACAGGAACTCGTCGTTGCTCGTGTCGGGAGCGTGCCGATTACGGTTTTCGAAGTCAGTCGCCAGCTACAGAGGCTGATTCCTTTGCAAGGCAATTATCATGGCGGGGTGAAACCAGAAAAGATTGCTGCATTACAGGAGCAGGCACTTGAGGAGCTTATTGAACAGGCCTATCTGGTTCAATATGCCTACAGTGAAGAGTTGGCGGTTACGAAAAGTGATATTGACGCGATGATTACGCCGTTGCGTGCCCGCTATAAGACCGATGAGCAGTTTTTAGCTGCTCTTGGGCAAGAGAGTGAGAAAGAGTTCAGGGCAGCAGTTGCGCGGCACTTGCTGGCTAAAAAAGCGGTTCAGGTGGCGGTAACCGATCGCATTAAAATAGATGAAGCAGCCCTTAAGGCCGACTATAAAAAAAATCTTGAGAAATACAAACGTCCGCGTCAGTTTCGCGCCAGTCATATCCTGATCAAGATTGATCCGGCGTTCACGGCTGAGGAGAAGGCCCAGAAGGTGGAACTGGTTCAATCCCTTTATAAGAAAGCACTGGCCGGTGACGATTTCTATGACCTTGCCTATTATAATTCGCAGGACAAAACGGCCATGGTTGGCGGTGATGTCGGTTACTTTCATCTTGGTCAGATGGACCCAGATGTTGAAGCTGCAGTCGTCAAGATGAAGGTTGGTGAGGTGTCGGCACCGATTCGTACCTTTTACGGTTACGAAATTGTCAAGTTGGTGGAAGATAATCCCGAGACCCAATTGTCGTTTGATGACATCCGCGAAAAGATTGTTGCCCGTGAGCGCAAAGAACAGGCAGAGAAACTCCAGTCCGATCTGTTAAAGACTTTGCGCGCCAAGTATCCGCTGGAGCGACTGAAGAAATCGTGAAGAAACTGGTTCTGCAATTAACCCTGTTGTTTTTTTTGCTGTCATTGTCGGCCTGTGCCAGGCCGGTTATGCAGTCAGGGGACTGGCCTGATCCTGCGCTCAACCAGGTTTGGCCTGCACCACCTCAGCCGCCTCGTATTCGCCTCTTGCGCGTCGCAGGGCAGGGTGTGATGGCCCAGAAATCAGGTAGCAGTCAGTTTTTTGAATGGTTGACTGGTGCGGATCGTGACACGATTCCGCTAATCGCCCCGTATGGAATTGCTGCTGATGGTAATGGCCGGGTGTGGGTTGCTGACCCCGGTAGTGCGGCTGTGCACCGCTTTGATCTCGCTTCAGACAATCGTGAGTATATCGTTCGCGCCGGAGAGACAGCACTCGTCTCGCCAGTCGGGGTTGTTTATAGTGCTCTCAGTGACCAGTTGTATGTGTCCGATAGTGTCCTGAATCGCGTTTTTCTTTTGTCGGCAGATGGGGTTTTGGTTGGTGAACGGACTCTTCCGGGTGGATTCGGCCGGCCGGCCGGATTGGCACTCGATAAGGCTGGTCGGCTTTATGTCGCCGATGTAACGGCCGGTCTGATTCACGTCTTTGCTGCCGACGGTTCATTTCTGCGCAGTATCGGCAGCTCGGACGAACAGGACGGAAAGTTTCGCTTGCCGATCAGCGTTGCCGTTGATGCTGATGGGCAGATTTTTGTCACCGATTCGATGAACTTTCGGGTCGTTGTTTTGTCTCCGACCGGAGAATTAAGATCGGTTGTCGGTGAAATTGGCACCGGAACCGGAACCTTTGCCCGCCCGCGTGGCGTCGCGGTCGATTCACATGGTCATGTTTATGTTGCCGATGCGGCATTTGACAACGTGCAGATATTCGATATGGCGGGACAATTGCTGCTCTTTTTTGGCCAACCGGGTAAAGGCGCTGGCGAGGTCTGCATGCCCTCCGGGGTTTTTATTGACACTGCTGACCGGATTTATCTGGCGGAATCATGTAATCAGCGCTTTCAGGTCTATCAGTACCTTGATCAGAATTGAACCATGAGAGGTTGCCGGCATTTTGCGTCCTCTTTGGTGTTTTTTTTGCATACTTTAAACTGTTTCTTACTGCTCCACACTTACCCCGAAACGCGGGAGAGGCCATATACATGATCAGCAAGCATCGAAGGCTGCCCGGAAGTTCTTTGATATCGATTGCCTCCGGAGGTCTGTTCATTCTTTTTCTATTCTGCCATACAGCGGTGGCTCACGCTGCATCCCAGAAACTTTCGGAAGCTTCCGGAGTCAATAATAACCCCCATAATCTGTCGAGCAGCGGTACCAGCCTCTATCGTGCTGGCGCAGGTGAGACCAATCAGATTTGTATCTTTTGTCACACCCCCCATAATGCATCCAATAATGGACCACTCTGGAATCGGCCTGACATCACGACTGCGCTCGGCGGCGGCGCTTTCCCGCTCTACGGTCACCTTGATGAGATCCTGATTGATACCATTGCCGAGGCGAAATACGGCGGCGTTAATCAATATCCGAACGGCGCCACCCGACTGTGCCTCTCCTGTCATGACGGAGTGACCGCGGTGGGGACAGTCGTCTCCGCCTGGGGTGGTGGCGACATCGCCCCGTCTCTTGGCCCGATGACGAGCATGGTCGTTAACCTTTCAACCTCGCATCCGATCTCTTTTACCTACGATGATCTCGGTGGGGTTGTCGAATCGACCCTCGATCTGAAGCCAGGCGTTACTGCCGGTCAGTACAAGCTTCCATCGGCCGGTATTCTTGATGATCAGGGTCGCATGCAGTGTACAGCCTGCCATGACCCGCATCTGGACACCAATGATGGCACTTATACCCTGCCGATGTGGCGGCATTATACCGGCTCTGAAAACGCTGATTACGAGGCGACGTGCGGCGAGTGCCATATCGGCGGTTCAACAAGTTCTGGCCTGATCAGAAATACACTTATTAAGGATCAGTTGCATACCATTCCTTGATACTTTGCGCTTTGTTCGGAGGATGCTTTGATCCGTAATTTGAATTTATTTATTTTGTTTCTGTTTTTTACTATCCTGATTTGGTCCCCTTCCAACGCGATCAGTGCTGAGTCCTTGTTACAAGGTGCCCACGCGGTCTCCTCGACGATGCCTAAATCCTGCCGGGCCTGTCATCGCGGTATGCGTATGACGACAACTGGTGAGGAAGCGGTCTGTCTGCCCTGTCATGGGAGTTCCACTGATCGCAGCACGATGCAGACCCGTGGTTTTCTCAGTGGTCAGTCGGTTGAGTTACAGGATATGGCGGCAGTTCTGCGTAAACCCTACAACCATCCGGTCCTCACCGTCGCCAATGTCCATCGTCAGTCAGAAACGTTGCCGGAAGAGCAGGTCTCTGCGGCTCGACATGCCGAATGTGTTGATTGTCACAATCCGCATCAGGTTGCTGCTGACGCCCCATTTCGCGGGATTCCAGGTCGGCGTGTGGTCAACAACATCATCGAAATCGAAAACGAGTATGAACTCTGCTACAAGTGTCACTCTCAAAGCGCCAATCTCCCCGGCAGCGCGACCGACAAACATGCCGAGTTCAAGGTCACCAACCGCTCTTATCACCCGGTTGAAGGTGAAGGGGCCAACTCTTATGTCATCAGTTTGAAATCACCATACACCGCTCGTGCGAATCGACCGGGGGATATTTCAACAATCACCTGCGGCGATTGCCATGGCAATGATGACCCTGCTGGTCCGCGCGGTCCGCATGGCTCCAATTATGAAGGGTTGTTGATCGATAAATACGAAATGCGCGATGGTTTTTCCGAGGGGCAGTATGTTTATGCTCTGTGCTATCGTTGCCATGAGCGTAACAGCATTCTTGGTGACGAGAGTTTTCCCAAGCATTCTCTACATATTACCGGTCGTACCTCCGGCGGTGGTACATCCTGCTTTACTTGTCACGACGCGCATGGCAGTCCTCGGTATCAGGCCCTTATTCGCTTTAACGAGCAGGTGGTCCGCCCGACTGCATCGGGTAAACTCGAATACAAACCATCCGGGGCTTCTTCCCGTTCCGGTTCCTGCACTCTGGTTTGCCACGGTGTGGAGCATATTGATCGCACTTATTAAAAGCCCTTGTTCTTTAGTCTAAAAACGGTCGGCACGGAAGTTCTCCGCTGTCGGCCGTTTTTTTATTTATGGCTCTTATTTAGGTTTGACTCAAATCATTTCTTATAGCTGTAAACGGAGCAAAACACGAAAGGTTACCGTCGATTTTTGGCAGACGGTATGCTAATATTCCCAGCTATGCCGAATTACCTTTGTAAGATAGGAACAGCGGACGGTCGTGTCGTCGAAAAAGACTTCGATGCGCTCAATCCTCAACTGTTGCGTGAGAGTCTTGAAGCGCAAGGCTTTCATGTTTTCAATGTGCGCCGCCGCTTCTGGCAGGCACTCTCCAGTGGCAGTGGTAGTGGTCGATTTTCCGGTCGGCGGTTTCTATCCTTTAACCAGGAGCTGGTTGTTCTCCTGCGCTCAGGCCTGCCAATTTTACAGGTACTTGATACCATCACCGAGCGACTTGAACCCGGCCCATTGTTAAACGTCCTGCGCGATATTCGTGAGGCGATTAAGGGTGGTGCTGCTTTATCGGAGGCATTTTCAAATTTTCCCCGGTTTTTCCCACCGCTTTATATCGCCTCGTTACGTGCGGGTGAACGTACTGGAGATCTGGCAGTCACGATCGGGCGCTATATCGTCTATCAGCAGCGGGCAGAGAAACTGCGTGAAAAGATTCGCAGTGCTTCCTTTTATCCGATGCTCCTCACCGGTTTTGTCATCATCGTTCTTTTAGTCATGTTGATCTATGTTGTGCCGCGTTTTACTCAAATTTACATCGATGCTAATGTCGATTTGCCTCTGGCGACCCGAATGGTTATTTGGCTTGCCAATAGTTTAATCGCAGGTCTGCCGGTTTTAATTCCAGCCTTTATTATCGGCGGTGTTGCACTACGCAGTTTTCTGCGCACCATGCGTGGTCGCATGTTTCGTGACCGGTTTCGGCTCCTTCTCCCTTTTTTCGGTCGACTCTCTGCTGATTATTCCCTGTCCGGTTTTTGCCGGACCCTCGGCACGACCCTGCAAAGTGGCATACCAATTGTGCCGGCACTGCAGATGTCGCGTGGTACTTTGAATAACAGTGTTTATGAAGAGCAGATGCTGCATGCAATTCAACGAGTCGAGGAGGGGACCTCGCTTTCTGAGGCGTTTGACCATACTGCCTTCTTCCCTGGGATTGCATTGCGAATGATCGGTGTCGGTGAGAGCAGCGGCGCCCTGCCGGTCATGCTGGGTGATGTTGCTGATTATTATGAAGACGAAGTGGCACGCCGTCTTGATCGTTTATCGACCATGATCGAGCCGGTTATCATGCTTGTCATGGGACTGTTGATTGCACTGATTGTCGTTGCCATGTATCTACCGATTTTCCAGATGGGGGCAACTATTACATGACTCTTGGGATTCAAGGGGCTTTTGCCCGTAAAAAAATTGGTGAGATTCTGGTCACTCTTGGTGCTATGGCTCCAGCAGAGGTGGATCTGGTGCTGGCTAGAATGCCGCAAACCGGCAAGCGTTTTGGCCGGACAGCTATTGATGAGCGGGTGATCACTGAAGAGATTCTGGCGCAGGCGCTGGCAGAACAGTTTCATTTACCGTTTGTCAACCTTGAAGAGTTTGTCCCGGTCTCTGATCTGACGGCGGATATTTCATCTGCCTTATTGCTTAAATATCGGGTTCTCCCCTTACGCAAGGAAGAAGCCGGTCTTGCAATTGCGGTTGCCGACCCGACTGATGTCGCCGCACTCGACGAACTTGAACTGCAGCTTGAGACCCGATTGTTGGTGCATGTTGCGCCCGCCGGTAAAATCCAGAAAATTCTTGAGCGCGGAGATCTCGGATCCAAGCAGGTTTTGCGCGAGGTCTCAGAGGATTTTAAGCTCCAACTGGTAAAGGAGACGGATAAGGGGGAAGAGGTTCTCTCTATTGAGAAACTGACTGCCGATACCAGCCCGATTATTCGCCTCATTGATTCAACGCTGTATGATGCACTGAACAAACGTGCCAGTGATATTCACATCGAAACATCGGCCGATGGTGTCGTGATTAAATACCGGGTTGATGGCGTCCTGTTTCGCGCCATGGACACCCTTGATGAGCGGTTTCAGGGACCGATCATTTCCCGTATCAAGATTATGAGTGAACTCGATATTTCCGAGCGGCGTATCCCGCAGGATGGTCGTTTCAAGGTCCGACTAGGTACGAAGTCCATCGATTTCCGGGTTTCGATCATGCCGAGTATTTTTGGCGAGGATGCGGTTATCCGAATTCTCGACAAAGAGTCGATTGCCAACGATCTTAAAGGGCTGACGCTTGAAGCGCTCGGTTTTCCTGATCGGGAATTGATTCGCATGCGGCGTATGGTGCGTGAACCCTACGGGATGATATTGGTGACTGGCCCGACCGGTAGTGGCAAGACGACAACCCTTTATGCGGCTTTGTCCGAGATCAATACCGAAACGGAAAAAGTGATCACCATCGAAGACCCGGTAGAATATCAGGTCAAAGGGGTGGTCCAGATTCCGGTTAACGAAAAGAAAGGGCTTACTTTTGCCCGGGGTTTGCGTTCAGTATTGCGGCACGACCCGGACAAGATTATGGTCGGTGAGATACGCGACCCGGAAACAGCACAGATTGCCATTCAGTCAGCATTGACCGGTCATCTGGTCTTTACGACTGTGCATGCCAACAATGTATTTGATGTGCTTGGTCGTTTTCTGCATATGGGGATCGATGCCTATAATTTTGTTTCCTGCCTCAACTGTGTCGCGGCACAGCGTCTGGTACGGAAAATCTGCCTCCATTGCAAGCGACCGGTGCAGTATGATCGTCAGACGCTGGAAGAGGCAGGGCTTGGTGCGCCAGCTTATCAGAACGTCACTTTTTACGAAGGTGCCGGCTGTGACGAGTGCCACGGTACCGGTTATCATGGGCGCGGTGCGATTATGGAGCTTCTTGATATGACCGATGAACTCCGCGAACTGATTGTCAGTAAAGCGCCAATCACCCAGTTGAAACAGGCCGCCCGTGCGGCGGGTACGGTTTTTTTACGCGAGGCAGCCGTTGAAAAGGTTGTTCAGGGTTTGACAACGATTCCGGAGATCAACCGGGTCACTTTCATTGAGCAGGTTTGATGTGATTTATCGTAACTATATCGGGCTTGATTTGCAGCCGGATGCGCTGCGTGCCGTTGTTTTAAGGCGCCGGCGGACCTTGGCTGAACTTGTTTCCGGGCGTACTCTCGGCTTGGCAGAAAACCTGCTGCGATTCGGTCAGAAACTACCCAATATCCTTGACCCGGCAGCCTTTTCCGCCGCGGTGCGCGAAGTGCTTGACCCGATTGCCGGTGGTGAAGACCGCATTGCTCTGGCGTTGCCGGAAGCCAGTGGTCGCTTACTCCTGCTTCAGGTTGATACGCCGTTAACCGCCCGTGATGAAGGGATTGAGTTGCTCCGTTGGCATTTACGCGATACTTTGCCCGCAGATACACCGGTACAACTTGATTATCAGGTCCTTTCCCGTGACGAGAACGGTCGACAGCGGGTCGTTGTTGCCTGTATTTTGCAATCGATACTGCAACAGTATGAGGACGTTTTTGCCGAGGCTGGCTACGGTGCCGAAAAAGTCCTTTTTCGCTCACTTTGTCAGCACGATTTTTTTCGGCGGCGTCTTGATATTGGTGATGATTTTCTTCTGGTTCTGGCTGAGGGAGATTCTCTGGTTTTTCAGGCTTATAGAGGTGGGGAGTTGATGTATCATCGCTCTCGGGAGACTGACCTGACTCCGGAAATTGTTTTTCGTGAACTTAGTCGGGTGCTGGCGGGGGAAGGGGCGCGGTTGGGAAGTTTACGTCGTGAAGCCGTTTACCTGCATGCGTCACCAGTTGTCGCCGTCGATTTACTGCCGGTACTAGAGAGCCTTTTTGAGCGATCAGTCCGGTTGCTTGATGTCGATTTGTCTGCAATTTTAGCCCCTGATGTCTCGATGACTTCGCTGCACGAGCATTCTCTGGTTGCGGCTATTGGTGCGGCCGAAGGGTTGATGTAGGAACGTATGATGAAATTTTCCTTGAATCTTGCCAGCCGATCTTATGTCAATCGCCGTGCACTCTATACCGGTTATGCCGCACTGGCTGCGGTTCTGGTCATTACATTGTTACTGAATCTATTGACGATGTACGGCATGACACAGCAAACCAGTCGTACTCAGGAAAAAATTGATGCGTTAAAGCAGACGGGTGCTGCGCAGCAGTCGACGGCATCGACTTTTACCGAAAAAGGATTGACCGATCTGCAAAAATCGATCAGTTCAGCCAATGACGTTCTGGAGCGGGACAGTTTTCGCTGGACCGAACTGCTGGACCGTTTAGAACGATTGATGCCGAACAGAGTTAAAGTCCGTGATATCGCCCCCGATCACAGCAAAAAAACCATTGCTCTTTCCTGCGAGGCAAAAGACTTGACTGCGTTGAAGCTGTTCCTCGATAAACTGTACAGCTCCGGTTACTACGAGAGGGTTTTGTTGTCGCAACAGGCGCTGGACGAAAAAACCTCCAACATAAACTTTACAGTTCAACTTCAGGGGGCTTTTTAATGGCGCGCGAACCGTTGTATCTGGCGGTCTGGCGGGCTAATCGCCGTTTGCCGGTTATTTTGCTCGGGTTATTGCTGATTAATATCCTGATTTATTTCCTTCCGTTGCGCATGCTGGCGAATCAGGCTGATGCCGTTCAACGCGACTATATTCACCTGCAGTCTCAGCAGCGCAGTCAATCAGGATCTGGTGGTCATTTGACCCCGCGTGAAGTTTATGTCCGCGGTGTTGACGACATGGAGCGCTTCAGGCAGAGCATTCCGGATCAGAAAGAGCTCTCCGGGTTGGTAGAAGAGCTATCGCGTCTGGCAGAAAAGTCGGGACTTAAAATAACCCGCGTTCAGTACAGTCCTAAGGTAGATGAAGCGGATGAACTGTTGAACTACGGTTTGGGGTTTGAGGTCAGCGGCACTTATGCGCAAGTCAAGAAGATGGTGCATGCAGTCGAACAATCACCACGACTTCTGGCCATTGACGAACTGTCACTTAATAGTGTGCAGGTTGATGGCAGTGTAATGTTGCGCCTGAAACTGACGACATTTTTCCGTACGGATAAAGTATGAATCGGCAACGTAAACTTCTTTTTGCATTGGTTGGCGGTTTAGCCCTTGCACTCGCCTATGCCTGGTTCGGGATGCCCCGTCAGCAGCAGATCGATCCTTCTGACCCGTTGCCGGTCAAGGCTGCCGGTACCAGGCAAAAATCGTCACGCAGCGCTGCCGATCACCTTTTGCGCGTTGACCTGCTTGAACCTGTGAAGCAGTCTTATTCCAGCCCAAAACGCGACCTGTTCCATTTTGTTGCACCGCCGGCACCAAAACCGAAACCGGTTGTTGTTGTGCCGAAACCGGTCCCGGTTCCTGTTCCTGTTGTCGATCCGGAAGAAATCCGCCAGACTGAAGTCCGTCAAGCTTTGGCCCGGTTCACTTTTCTTGGTTTTTTGCTCAAGGACCAACGACGTACCGTTTTTTTGAGTCAGGGAGAGACTCTTTTCCTGGTGCAGGAAGGGGAGCATTTTGGTGAAAAGGACCGTTTTCATGCTGTGAGCATCACGCCGGAAAAAATGATGATTCGTCAAGCTGATGCCGATGGGACCATCGATATTCAACTGATCGAGAAAGAGCCCCTGACCCCTTCTTTTGCGCCTCGCGCGACCCCGGCAGTGCGGTCACCAGGGGCTTTACCCGTTGTTGTATCACCACCGGCATCTGCTCTGCCGACACGCTCACCATTGCCTTTCGCTCGTGGTGCCCGTGGAAGCCGTTGGGCCCCGTCGGCGCCTGTAGTCGGAGATACCCCGACCCCGGTAGATGGAGATACCCCGACCCCGGTAGATGGAGATACCCCGACCCCGGTAGATGGAGATACCCCGACGCCGGCTGATCCAGTTGAAGATCCGGTTCCAAACAACTGACTGAGTTTGTTTTGCATCTGACATGGAGATAATACGGATGTTTTTCAGAAAATCAGGAATGACCCTGCTGTTGACACTGTCGCTTGTGGCTTGTTCGGCACACTCCGGCTACTACAGTGATGGAATCAAGGCGGCGCACGAAAAAGCTTATGATGAGGCCGTTCTCTATTTTCGTCTGGCACTTGATGCGAAACCGGGCGATCCGGTTTACAGCGCGCGTTTAGCGGCGGCCAGTACCCGCGCCGCACAGGAACATCTCCTGCGTGGTCGTACTCTGCGCGCCGAGGGGAAGCTGGTTGAAGCCTCAAGCGAGCTGCAGTTGGCCCTATCACTTGACTCGTCTTTGTTTGTCGCCCGATCCGAGCTTGACGAAATTGCCGAACTGCAGAAAATTCGCGGCATGATGTCCGAGGCGCA
>Ga0209231_1000206_pt1 | contig 41176 bp, 43 predicted proteins | sample Deesub45470m_DNA_FD_188086 | JGI IMG/M metagenome (GOLD analysis project Ga0209231, IMG submission 188086) | Deep subsurface microbial communities from North Pacific Ocean - 450_OLKR46/470m Metagenome (SPAdes) (version 2) | ecosystem: Environmental > Terrestrial > Deep subsurface > Unclassified ... | reverse complement strand
CTGAAAATTACACCAATGCCGGGGGGAGTGGCCCTCGGGCTACGCCCTCACGCCACTCCCCCCGGCATGTAACACGATGGCCTGGTTTTACGCCGCCGAATGGCCGACTTTTGCTCCGCCGTTGACACGGACCTATGATTCGCGGCACATCAAGATCGCTCTGGAGTAGTGCGGAATTATCACCGTTGATCGCAGCCGGCAGGAAGTTCCGGCGATTGAGACTGGGCAATTGCATTCCGCGTAATCCCCGCCCTTGCGCTTTAGGTTGCGCATAATTGCCTTCAGTCCCCAGAATCCTCTTAAGACGCGCGCGTGCCCGATACAGTCGTGTCTCGACTGCTTTCTCACTGATTCCGAGCGTGGTTGCGGTCTCCGCTTGGCTCGTGAGGCTCGCCATGCACGAGTTCACCCTGATCGGGTTGGCGGATGATCAGATCGTGCCGAACAGTGTCTCCAGCAGCGGGCAGTCGGGGGTCTTGCCGTCTGCGCATCGCAAGACGGTTTCGGCAAGCACCGCTTCCATGGCCCTAAGATCCGCGATTTTGGCACGAACATCCGCCAGATGGACCACGGCGACCTCGCGTGCTTCGGCGCACGGACGATCGCGGTCCTCGGCCAGCTGCAATAGTGCGCGGATCTCGTCCAGCGTGAAGCCCAGTCCCCGGGCACGCCGCACAAAGCCGAGGCGCATGAGATGGCCATGGCCATAGAGTCGATGGCCCCCCTCGCTGCGCGCAGGTGCGGGAAGCAGCCCGATTTTCTCATAGTAGCGGATGGTCTCGATGTTGCACCCGGTACGTCGCGATAGCATCCCGATTGGAAGCCGGGGCGCCGTGTCCTGCAGATTTTTGCGATCCATGCTGAAATACCCCTTGAACCTGTAGCTACTACAGATCCTATCTAGGGTCCACGACGTGATTCGGAGAACAGAAAATGACCCAGCCGGAAACGGCTTCCAGTCGAGGTACGTGGGTTGCGATCGCCGGAGGAGGCCTCGGCGCGCTCGGCGCGGCCTCCTGTTGCATCGTCCCGCTGGTGCTCTTCACACTGGGCGTCAGTGGCGCATGGATCGGCAACCTGACTGCGCTCGCCGCCTACCAGCCCATCTTCCTGGCGGTTGCCATCGTCTTTCTCGCCGCCGGGTTCTGGCGGGTCTACCGCCGACCGCGCGCGGTCTGCGCCGAGGGCGAATGCGGGACACCGTCCTCCAACCGCCTGGCGAAGACGGCCTTGTGGCTCGCCACGGTGCTGATCGGACTTGCCGTCCTCTTCCCCTATCTCGCCCCCCTATTCCTCGACGTTTGAACAAGGAGATCATGATGAAGAAGCTTGCTCTGATCGCGACAGCTGCGGCGTTGTTCGCATCCGGCCCGGCCTTTGCCGCTATCCGGACCGCCACCCTGGCCGTCGAGAACATGACGTGTGCTACCTGTGGTCCTATCGTCAAAAAGAGCCTGTCGCGCGTGCCGGGCGTGACCGCCGTCGAAGTCTCGTCCGAAGCGCATACCGCGACCGTCACCTATGACGACGCCAAGACGAACACCAAGGCGTTGATCGCGGCGACGACCAACGCTGGCTACCCTTCGCAAGTCCGCAAGTGAAAGTCAGATCATGAGTGATTGCTGCAATCCGATCGATGGCCCTCAGCACAAGAAGTATGACCTAGTCGTCGTGGGCGGCGGATCGGCTGGGTTCTCGGCGGCGATCACCGCGGCCGAACAAGGCGCCCAGGTCGCCATCTTCGGTGCCGGCACCATCGGCGGCACCTGCGTCAACGTCGGCTGTGTTCCTTCCAAGGCGCTTATTCGCGCGGTCGAGAGCATCCACCACGCGAATGCCGCGCCCATGCGGTTCAAGGGCGTCGAAGCCCGGGCACGAACGGCCGATTGGGGCCAGTTGATCGCTGAAAAGGACGCGCTCGTCTCAAGCCTTCGCCAAGCGAAATATGCGGACCTGCTGCCCCTCTACAACAACATCACATATCGTGAGGGCACGGCGCGGCTCGTCGAAAATGGCATCGAGGCCGGTGGACGGCGGTTCGCCGCTGACCGGATCGTGATTGCAACGGGTGCCCGTCCGGCGATGCCGGCTATCCCGGGCCTTGCGGATGTCGATCCGCTCGACAGCACTGCCGCGCTCGACCTGACCGAGTTACCGAAATCGATGATCGTCCTCGGCGGCGGCTATGTCGGTGTCGAACTCGCCCAAATGTTTTCCCGCGCTGGCGTCGACGTGACGCTCGTTTTCCGCAGCCGCCTTCTCCCCGAGATGGAGCCCGAGATCGGTGCCGCGTTGACCAACTATCTCTCGAGCGAGGGCATCACCGTTCTGAGCAACCTGGCATATCAGTCCGTCCACAAGGCAGCGGAAGGTGGCACTGCGCTCACCATCCTGCGTGACGGGAATGCGGAGACGCTCGTCGCGGAACGGCTTCTCGTCGCGACCGGGCGCACGCCGAATGTGGAGGATCTCGGTCTCATCGAGGCAGGTGTGCGGCAGACGCCCGGTGGTGCCATCATTGTCGATGATCGCATGCGAACCTCTCTGCCCGGCGTTTATGCCGCCGGCGACGTGACGGGCCGCGACCAGTTCGTCTACATGGCGGCCTATGGCGCAAAAATCGCCGCGAAGAACGCCCTCAACGGGGACAGCCTGCGCTACGACAATTCGGCCATGCCCGCCGTTGTGTTCAGCGACCCTCAGGTGGCCAGTGTCGGCTTCACCGAAGCGCAAGCCATTGCGGCGGGATATGAAGCGCGAATCTCAACCCTCTCTCTTGAGAATGTCCCGCGCGCACTGGCAGCCCGCGACACGCGTGGCCTGATCAAGCTGGTCGCGGATGGCCGGACCCGCAAGTTGCTAGGCGCGCATATCCTGGCGCCGGAAGGTGCGGACAGCATCCAGACCGCCGCCATGGCGATCCGGTGCGGCCTCACGATCGACGATCTGGCGGAGACGATCTTCCCCTATCTGACCACGGTCGAAGGTCTGAAGCTGGCGGCGCAGACATTCGACCGGGATGTGAAAATGTTGTCCTGCTGTGCGGGCTAGGATCGCTCAGTTCCGTTGCTACGAGGAGTTGGCATGAGTCACGAGTACGGCTTCGATTCGCGGGATCGGCGCCAAGGATTGGTCCGGTAGCTGGCGCACGGTTGTCAGGCTCGCGGGCATTCCAAACTTGGCCATGTGTTCGGCGCTATTTGGCTAGTACCGGCGCTCCGCGGCGTTATTTGGGCAGAACCGATCCATCCTCTATGACCAAAGTGCTGCAGGGGAGATAGTGAGCGAACGATTTTCGTCGAGATCCTGGAGGAAAGGCCCCCAATTGGCCTTCCCAACTCGCAGCGAGCAATAGGCCGCCGCCATTGCCATGAAGCTTTCAAGTACATCCGGCAAGTCATCGACGAGACCGTCGAGCCGTGGGGCGACAGTCTTGCCATACGCCAGAAAGATGGCGTCGCGATAGTTGGCCTTGCCCCGGTAGCGCGACGCCTGCTGAAGGAAGGCGATGCTCCGTCGGCGATAGGCAGCATCACGCAAGGCTTTGGCAGGCCCGGACCGGAAGTTGTCGACACCAAGATCCTTGAAGGCCGCTTCCGCCTTGATCCGCTCCTGGCAGTTCCACTGCTCCCATTTTGCTGTGCCCGATAGATATTCGGCAACACAACCCCAAGCCTGCTCTGATGTCTGGGGCATGTTCGTAAGGGGATGCTTGCCGCGGGCGCGCACTGAAACAAGGCCATTCGCTACATCGTCCTTCAGGACCGTAGGAAGGCGATCAGCAAAAGGCGCCATGGCCAATCCGCGGGACGGGAATTGCGCATCCCACTGCTGGGCAGTAGCGGTGTGGTTGTTCTGGAATGAACCGTCTGCGGCCGCGACCATGGCCGAAGCCGCACCATAAATACCATAATACCAGGTAACGATGGCCATGCGCGCCACGTCAGCTTTCGAGGAGACGGCGCTGAGTGCGCGAAGAGCGGCGAGCTGGTGAAAGGCGAAAAGCAATTGTTCGCACACGGTGTTGAGCGTGCGATCGTCCATCTCCCGCTTTTGGACTTTCCCGTAAAATATCCGGGCGGACTGGAAGGTGACGGCGCGATCGTCGACGAGGATCGCAAGCGCGCGTATCCAGTGGATCGTCGACGGTAATGCAAAAACCGCATCGGGAATGTCGTTCGGGGATTCGGTTAGCGTGCCGAACCGGCGCAGACGTTTGTAGAGCGAATCGTTCGTCATTTAGGCCCCCTAATAGCGGTAGAACGCAGCGTCACTTGCAACTGACCAGTCATCGCCCCCTGATCAGTGTGTTCCGATGTCGTGTCGCCGCCGGTTCGCTGCTCACCCATCGCAGAGCTACCCTGAGGCAACCATCAGTCGTCCTTCGCGAATATCCCTAGTTTTCTGCGGCCAGGCGATCGAGGCGCAGGCCTCTTTACCGGCGGGGCTCCTGGCGTCTTCAATCGGGCAGCGGGTGAGGAAGCTGCCGTTTCGACCGGACTGTCACTGGGCTTCTTCCGGCCAAGACCAATGGAGACAGCCAGCGCGCTACGCGCCGCCGAATAATTGGGCGACACCATCGGATAGTTCGCAGGCAAATTCCAACGGGCCCGGTACGCCTCGGGTGTCAGACCATGATGCGTCATCAAATGACGCTTCAGCATTTTCAATTTCACGCCGTCTTCAAGGCACACGATGTAGTCGGGCTTGATCGACGATTTCACTGGCACAGCAGGTTTAAGTTCAACTGGTTCTTCGGCGCCAGACGATCCAAGCCCGGCCAGCGCGGCATGAACCGAGCCGATTAGAACCGGAAGATCGTTGATGCCGACACTGTTGTGCGCGACGTGGGCGGATACGATGTCTGCCGTTAACGCCAGAAAATCATGTCCGTCATCGGGTTTTATTTCAGACAATTTTCTTCCTTCGGAAAGGCGACAATAGATCATAGACTTAGCCTGCTCTTGATAGCGCGCGCCCGCGCGAATGCTAGTTAGATGGGCGGACACTTCGGGCCTTCGTTGCCTTTGCCCGATGGACAATGGAACCCCGAGCCGTTCTGCGACGACCGTGTGCTAACTCCAATTTACCCTATCTCAGATGAACTGACGCCGTCAGTTGCCTCCGCATGTTGAGGTAAGGTGCGATGCTCCTGGCGCTCCCACGTTTCGATCAGAAACAGCGCCAGCGTACTCGCCGCATTGACCGCAAGACGTGCAATCCGAGCGTCGATGCGGCGAAAGCCCTTCTCGCGCCCATGCGCATCCCCACCGTGCGTCCGCAACGCGCCAATACCTTTGGCAACGGAGGTGAGGCCGCTAAGCGTTTGGCGGATGTCGGCTTCTATCTCGGGCGGAAGATCCGAACGGCCCGGCGACAGGCCCAGAGGTCCCTGAACCGCGCGGATCAGCCCATCGATGTCCTTCTTTGGCGGCAGCGACACCTTGAGTTCGACAAGGATCGATCGGCACACCGCTTCGATCAGCGAGCAAGCTGCCGTTACCGCGTCTTCCGGGTCGCTCTCCAGGTTCGGGAGGGCGCGGGCGATTTCCATCTGGACGGTATCAAAATCCAGCGTCGCCACCTTCTTAATGAAAGGCTCGACAATCCCGCCAGACCCTTGCCGTTCAGTCAGAATGGCTTTCCCGCCAACGACGACGACGGAGAGCCTCTCTGGCGCCAGCGCCTTGTTGAGATGCTCGCGGACAGCGGTGGCTTTGTCAGGTTCCGCCAGATATTCGCGGGGATCGCACACCTTCTCGATGATCCGGGTGATATAGGTATCGCCATTGCCGTCATGATGATTGGCGGTCCGGCGCAGAAAATCCGTCGTGGCCGGCACGCGCGAGTTTGAGCCGATGCGCATGTCGAGGCCGCAATCGAGAAAGAACTGCTCGATTTTTGGACCCGAGCGATAGATTCCGATCGCCGGCGTGTTGTCGTTTCCGGAGCCGCCCGTAATCGTGTCGACCAGCGCCTTGATAACAAATGGGGAGAATTTGCCGGTCATGGCTTCACCGCGAGCAGGGTAAGGACTGCCTGCTTTCGGTCCATCCATGCGGCGGCCACCTGGCTGCGCCACGCGATCATGTCATGAATCCGCTGATAGTCGTCAGCGATGTTACGGCTGAAGATGGGCTCGTGATGCGCGATCCGGTTCCGCAAACGCCGAATGATCTGGAGGTCCGCATAGGCCGTGGCCCGGCATTGGGGGATCGGCTGACCTTGCGGCGCGCCGGGAAAGCAGGTGCGGAAGTGCGCATTCCAGATGCGGCTGTCCTGGCCAACCGTGAAGATGTTCTCCCAGAACGCGAACTTGAGTTCAGCTATGATTTTTCCGGTCGTGGGCAAGGATGCTGCGCAGGCTTGAAGGTCATTCGCCGGATTATATCGGAACTTACTTTTCGGACGCGGCAAGCTTCGGATAAAGCCATTGTTCCACGGCCAGTTCGCGCCGTGGACGTGCTCGATCGCTTCGGCGATTCCATTACGAACCGCCACTTCACACACCTGAAGCGGAACGATCAGGGCCGACGAAAGGTCCAGATTCCACTCATAGAGTGCGAGAGCCTTCTCTCGGTCGTTACCCATGGTCTGCAGATAGGTGGCAAAGCGGGGCGCAGAGATGACGGTGGGCAGCTCGTGAAGCTCGTCCTGAGAAAAGGGCAATTTTAGTGTCCTGCCAGCGTGGTATTGACGGTGGCGTCACTACCCCTATATAAGGTCCATCGGCTTTGAGAACGCGGGCTAACGCCCCCCCTCATCGTCTAAGGATATTTAAGGCCCGCTGTAAGGCGGGCCTTTTCTTTTGTCGACAGAATGGGCGAGAGCCCTCCTAAACGACAGTCCGACCTAAGTTCAGATAGACGGACTGTCTATCTCATCTAGATCCCGTCGCAGCGGCCCCCCAGCCACCATTGGAAGCCGAGGGAACCACAAATTGCAGAACGACCGGAATCATGCCGCCAGGCGTTCTTCGCTGGGCGCGGTCTGAGCACCATCAGATCGGGGCGCGAGGAATCTGGCCAGCGCCGCCTTTCTGGAGCCGCGATCAAGGGCGTAATGCGTGAACGATAGTTCCGCCCCTTCTATCAGCGCCTGAATGTACCCCGACACAGTGTCCGCCGCCATGACCAGCGCGGAGTCGAGCGTATGGACATAGCGGCTAGTGATCGACCCCGTCGCATGGCCGAGCAGCGCTGCGATCGTGATCTCCGTGAAGCCCAGATCGTTGGCCATGCTGGCGAAGCTGTGGCGAAGGACATGGGCCGTGACGTCCTCCAGTTCCGTATCCTTGAAGATCTTCTCCCAATGGCGGGGAAAACTGCCAAACGCCTTGTCGTCGTTCCGACCCGGAAACGCATAGGGGCTTTGGTCATCGGCGCCGTCTGAGCGCCGTTCATCGAAATACTCCAGCACCGGAAGGCCGATTGGCCGGACAGATTGTCCTTCCTTGGTGTCGTCGAAGCGGAACGCGCTACCGGCGCTGTCAATTTCGGACCAGCGAATTTCGATGACCTCGCTGCGCCGACAACCCGTCAGTGCGAGCATCCGGATGAGTTCCGTGGTCCGCGTATAGCGATCGTCCAGGGCGGCTTGATCCAGAATGCGGCCCAGCGCGCGATATTCATCCTCATTCAACCGGCGAGTCCGCACCGCGTCCTTGGGCTTGCGGACCCCATGCGCCGGATTGATTTCGATGATCCCCAGCTCGTCACGCGCATAGCTGAGTATTCCGCCCAGCAAGCCGACGGTGCGGTTCGCCACGCCATGACCGCCGCGAACGATGGACCTGCCGCGCAGCTTCCCCGTCTTTTCGCTCTGGCGCGTCTTCCCCGCCATGATGTCCTTCATCATGACGGTCACATCCGCTTTAGTCAGCCGAGTGACCTGCGTCCTGCCGATCAACGGAATGATATGCCTGTTGATGCGGCCAAGGTCGGTGGACTTGGTGCTGGCCTTCTTCGGATGGCCGCCCTTGCCGAGAATCCGGCCTTGCTCCAGCTCCTTGATATATAGCTCGCAAAGCTCTTTCACCGTGATCGACTTGCGAGCGCTGTTGCGGTTCTCCAACGGGTCGTTGCCCTTGGCGACGTCCGCCAGCGCCTGGATCGCAAGCGTGCGGGCCTGCTCGGCCGTCACCGTACCGTGACGGCCGAGCTTCATGCGCCTGCGGACGTTGTTGGCGTTTCGGTAATCGACGAAGTAAGTTCGCGTGCCCGACGGCATGATGAAGGCGCCGAATCCCTTCAACTCGCTGCACCAGACGGTGTATTGGCTTTCGCGTGTCGGCGACTTGTCGACGACGATTTTCGTTAGCTTTGGCATTTTCACCTCGCCAGAGGGGTCCAAAAAAACTCACCAAAAACTCACCAACAAATCGAAAAGGTTGGCGACCCTTGGAGTATCTTAGCGGCCCCTCGTTGTCACGAAAACCTATAAACTACAATAGCTTATATGGCTTTGGCGAAGGTTGGCGCAGTGTGGAGTAGGGTTACAGTTCTAGCTCCGGGAGCAGTGGTGGACGGAATCCGAGGAAATATATCGAAAGCCCCATCGTGAGAACGCCAAGTGCGATCAACACTCCGCCCACCAGAGCGGGTCTGATCCGAGAGACGGGCTGCTTTACCATTTTCTACCGACAGTCAGCTCAGCGATGATGGGACAATCCGGCCGTTCGTCGCCGTGACACTGCTCGGCAAGATCGAGGAGTGTCTTCCGCAGGGTAGTCAGGGCTTCGGCCTTGCGCTGAAGTTCCTCCGCACGCGCCAGCGCAACCCGCTTCACATCGGCGCTGTTGCGGCCATTATCCGCCCAAAGGCTGAGCAGGGTCCGAATTTCCGCGATCGGGAAGCCGAGATCGCGCGCATTGGCGATGAACCGCAGGCGATAAAGGTCGCGCTCGCCATAGTCGCGATAGCCCGCGCCCCGGCGCGGCGGCGCCGGGATGAGGCCGATCTTCTCATAGTGGCGGATCATCCGCTCCGAGACGCCGGTCTGTTTCGAAGCCTCCCCGATATTCATGCTGAGCCCTTCTCGCCCGCCTTGAGAGGAAAGGTGCGGGCGGCATCCCCGACCATCCGGTCCACGCACCAGCGGGCGTAGAAGCCCGCGAACAGCGCGCCCAAGAGTCGCCCCGGGAACGAACCGGGCAAGCCATAGTCGATCCACACCCGCAATCGCGATCCCGACGGCAAGGGCTCGATCTCGAAGCCCATCTCGTAGCCGCCGATAATCAGGAGCTGCGGTGCACCGACGGTTCGCCATCGCTTGCGCCGCGGGGGCTCATGCTCAACCACCACCTCGTCCACTCGGAGGTTGAGCCCGAAGGCCGAGCCGATCATGGTGATACGCGAGCCGATCGCCTTGCCGCACTGCTCATCGAGCAGATACTCTATCCCGCCGCCGCCCATCATCCAGAACGACCCGGTCATGTGACTGGCGAGCGATGCCGGATCGTCGAGCCGCACGAACAGCGCATCCGAAGCGGCAGCGGTTTCGCGAACCTCTTCGAGGTGATGCGTGAGTTGCGACATCACGGCGGTGTCGGCAGCCATGATCCTTGCTTCACAGCGCTTGCCGGTTGAGGCGGAGCGCGTTCGTGACAACGCTCACCGAAGACAGCGCCATCGCCAACGCCGCGATGATCGGTGACAGGAGGATGCCGAACAGCGGATAGAGGACGCCCGCCGCGACCGGGACCCCGGCGACATTGTAGATGAAGGCGAAGACCAGGTTCTGGCGGATGTTGGACATGGTCGCCTGGCTCAACCGCCGTGCCCGCACGATGCCCATGAGATCGCCCTTGAGGAGCGTCACGCCCGCGCTCTCGATCGCAACGTCCGTCCCCGAGCCCATGGCGATGCCGACATCGGCGGCAGCCAGCGCCGGCGCGTCGTTGACGCCATCTCCAGCCATCGCGACGACGCGGCCTTCGGCTTTAAGACGAGCGACCACGGCACTCTTCTGGTCTGGCAGAACTTCGGCCTCGACATCGTCGATCCCGAGGCGTCTCGCGACCGCTTCGGCGGTCGTGCGGTTGTCGCCGGTCAGCATGACGACGCGGATACCTTCCGCCTTGAGCGCGGCCAACGCTTCGGGTGTCGTCTGCTTCACAGGATCGGCGATCGCGAACGCTCCTCCCACCTTGCCGTCGACACCGATGAAGATCGCCGTGGCGCCATCGCGGCGAAGCGTGTCGGCCTGCTCAGCCAGCGCTTCCGTCGCGATCCCCTCCTCGCCCAGGAAGCGGGCATTGCCGAGGACGATCCGGCGGCCATCGACGGTGCCGAGCGCGCCGCGCCCTGTCGGAGAGTCGAAGTCGCTCACCTCGCTCATGGCGATGCCACGGTCTTTCGCGGCCTCGACGATCGCAAGTGCCAGCGGATGCTCGGACGCACGCTCCACCGATGCGGCAAGACGCAGCAGCTCCGCTTCGTCGAAGCCGGAAGCCGGCACGACCTGCGTGACAGCCGGACGGCCTTCGGTAAGCGTGCCGGTCTTGTCGACGACGAGCGTGTCGACCTTTTCCATATGCTCAAGGGCCTCGGCATTCTTGATGAGGACGCCGAGCCCCGCGCCCCGGCCGACACCGACCATGATTGACATCGGCGTGGCCAACCCGAGCGCGCAGGGACAGGCGATGATCAGCACGGCAACGGCCGCGACGAGCCCGTAGGCGAAGCGCGGCTCCGGGCCCCAGATGCTCCAAGCGATGAAGGCGATGATAGCGATGCCGATGACGACGGGGACGAACCAGCCCGAGACCTGATCGGCCATGCGCTGGATCGGCGCGCGCGAGCGCTGCGCCTCCGCGACCATCTGGACGATGCGCGCGAGCATCGTGTCGCGCCCGACCTTGTCGGCGACGATGACGAGCGCGCCGGTCTGGTTGAGCGTGCCGCCGATGACCTTGTCTTGCCTGGCCTTGGTAACGGGCATGGATTCGCCGGTGACCATCGATTCGTCGAGCGAGGAGCGTCCATCCTCGACCACGCCGTCGACCGGCACCTTCTCGCCGGGACGTACCCGCAGGCGGTCGCCCACGGCGATCAACTCGAGACCGACCTCTTCCTCCGCGCCGTCAGCGGCGATGCGACGCGCGGTCTTGGGCGCGAGATTGAGCAGAGCCTTGATCGCGCCGGAGGTGCGTTCTCGCGCACGCAGCTCCAGTACCTGCCCCAGCAGCACAAGGACGGTGATCACTGCGGCCGCCTCAAAATAGACCGCGACCATCCCGTCCCCGGCGCGGAATGCGGGCGGAAATATCTGCGGGGCGAGCGTCGCGACGACGCTGTAGACCCAGGCGACGCCGGTCCCCATGGCGATCAGAGTGAACATGTTGAGATTGCGGGTCTTGAGCGAGGCCCAGCCCCGCACGAAGAACGGCCATCCGGCCCAGAGCACGACCGGGGTGGCGAGGACGAGCTGAACCCAGACCGAGACCGACATCGGCACCAAGCGATGGATTACCGGGAAGAGGTGCGCCCCCATTTCGAGGATCAACACGGGAACCGCGAGCACCAGACCAACCCAGAACCGCCGCGTGAAATCGATCAGCTCATGACTGGGGCCGCTGTCGGCGGTCACCGTTGCCGGCTCGAGCGCCATGCCGCAGATCGGGCAGGCACCGGGATGGTCCTGACGGATCTCGGGATGCATCGGGCATGTCCAGATCGTGCCTTCGGGGGCCTCGGCCGGCGACGCGGCCGGCCGGAAGTAGCGCTCCGGATCGGCAATGAACTTGGAGCGGCAGCCCGCGCTGCAGAAATGCCAGCTCTTGCCGCCATGCTCGGCATGATGGGCGGTCTTGGCCGGATCGACGGTCATGCCGCAGACCGGATCCTTCACGCCCGCCACTGGTTTCGCCGCACCGTGGCCGCCGCAGCAACCGCCTCCATGCGCCGCTGAGTGTGTCTCGTTCATCGCCTTGCTCCTTTTCGACGGCTGACGATGTAGGGTCTGACACCGTGTCAGGGTCAATACGTATTCTCCTAAGCGGCGAGGCTGGCGCTCAACGCCCCCACGCTCGACACCCGGCTGCGCGAAACAGGGATATGTCTCAAGTCGATCCCGGGCTGCGTTGATCCGGCTCCCAAGGGCGGCGCGTAGGACTGCATGGCGCTCGCTCTGCTCGGGCGGTTGGCATTGCGCTAGACCGACATTGGCGGAGACAGTGTTCCCAGCCATGCGACGAGCCCTAGAATGACGACCGCCAGGCAGCCCTCGACGAGCAAGCTCTTGCGCAACAGGACCATCGCCGCCGCCGCGTCCTGTTGCGCAATGGCGAAATTCAGCGCGGGCGTGAGGCGGAAGCGGTTGAGTCCGGCAAGGCCGACCATCGCGGCAAAAAGCAGGAGCTTGGCGATCAGCAGCAGCCCATAGGTCGATTGCGCCAGCGTCAGGACATGGTCAGGGCCGACCAAAAAGGCGCCGTTGATGGCGCCGGTGAGAATGAGCAGGCCAACGATCAGCGTGCCGACGCTTGCGAAGCCGCGCAGGGCGCACTCGGCCAGCATTGCCCGCTCCATGTCATCGGTCGCGATCGTCGGCAGGGTCAGGATGAGAAAGGCGGCGATCGCCCCGACCCATGCCCCGGCCGCAAAGAGATGAAGGAGGTCGGCCGCAAGTTGCAGCCACCCCGCATTGCCTTCCCCGGCCGCGCCGTGACCCGACCAGGCAAGCGTCGCCAGCGCGACTGCGCCTGCGACCGTCACACCCAGGGTGGCGCCGCGCGGCAATCGGCTCAGCAGCGCAGCGCCGAACAGCACGAAAAGAAGCGCCAGCATTCGTATCTTGAGCGCGAGGCCCAGCGCCGTTTCGTCGAGGAGGTCGCCGAGGATCGACATGTCCGGCTGGGTGAACGGCACGCCGGCCATGGCCGCTCCCTGGAACAGGAAACCCAGCGAAGAGAGGATGAGGCCGAGCACCGCGAGGCCGATGAGCGGAGCGACCATCGGCAGGTGCCGCCGCCCGGTCCGCCCGCCGCCGAGCGCATAGAGCGCAAACAGCGGCAGACCGAACAGCAGCCCGAGGTCGACGTAGAGCGCCCAGCGGATCGCGACGAGAGCCACGTCGCTCACCGGGTCACGTCACAGTGAAGGCGAGGTTGCCCTGAATCCGGTGCGTATCGGTCGAGACGACATGCCAGGCGACCTGATAGCTTCCGGCCGAGAGCGGTCGCGCGAGCGTCAGGATAAGCGTCTTGCCGTCAGCGCCGGTCGAGGTCTTGAAGCCCGTGACCGCCATGCGATGGTTGGGCATGCCGGGCATGCCGGTCATGACGATCTCGGCGCCCGACAGCCTGGGCATCAAGCCCTCGCTGAAAGTGAGCGTGATCTTCGACGGGGCCGCGACGCTCGCATTGGCGACAGGCGTCGAGGACAGGAGCTTGGGATGGGCGAAGGCCGGGGATGCGACGAGCACGCTGGCGGCGAGCGCGGCCAGGGCAAGGCGATGCGGTGCAGGCATGAAAGCAACTCCTTCTCGAAGAACGGTATTGCTGAATACGCAGCGCCGAGGCTTACCCCTCAAAATATTCACGCGCGCATCGCATGAGGGGCATGATGGGTTATTGCGTATTCTAAGGTTGAAGGAGAATGCAGATGACGGATCTCGACACACTTCTCGGACGCTTGCGCGATGCGCCGCTCGATCGGCGGCTACACGGTCTCGACGATCGGGTGATGGCGGAGATCGCGCGCATCCAGGCAAGTCCAAGCGTAGGCAACACCATGTTCGGCATTGCTGCGGTCGCGGCGCTTCTCATCGGGATTGCCGGCTCTGGGCTGCCCGCGGCATCCGCCGGTGCGAGCACCATCACGCCGTTCGACGCCCAGCTGGCCTTGGCGCCCTCGTCGCTGCTTGGATCGCGGTGATGCGCGATCCTCGGCGGCTGGTTCTTCTGGCGCTGCTGACATTTGCCGCGGCGATCGCCGGCGTGGTGATCGGGCGCGTCTATGTGGTGCCCGATCGGCCCGTCGAGAATGAACTTCACGAATTGCTACACCGCGATCTGAAGCTCGATGCCGGACAGCATGCTCGTCTCGAGACGATCGAGAAGAGCTATGCGATCCGTCGTCAGGCGCTCGAGGCTGAGCTGCGCGCCGACAATGTACGCCTTGCCGAGGCGATCGATGCCGAACATGGCTATGGCCCGAGGGTCTCGGCCGCTGTCGACCGCTCGCATCAGGCAATGGGCGAATTACAGAAGGAGACGCTGGAGCATATCTTCGCGATGCGCGCGGTGCTCCGTCCCGACCAGGCGGCGAAGTTCGACGAAGCCGTGGTGAAAGCTCTCACGGCCCAGAAAAAATGACGCTCCACCTCCCCGACTGCTCGGACGGGGAGCTTGCGGATCTGGCCCTGGCTGGCCGACAAGCAGCGTTCGGCGAACTGGTGCGACGCCACCAGGGCTGGGTCTACCGGCTCGTGCGCAGTCACGTCGGCGATAGCGAGGAAGCCATCGATGTAACCCAGACCTGCTTCGTCTCGGCGTTCAACGCGCTAGGCCGCTATGACGGCAAACGATCGTTCCGCGCCTGGCTCTCCCGTATCGCGCTCAACAAATGCAGAGACTGGCGCCGCCGCCGCGCCGTTCGCAGGCTGCTCGCCTTCGCCTTGCCGCTGGGCGAAGCACGCGACGTGGCGGACGAAACGCCTGGCGCGGACAGAACGCTGGCCGGCGAAACCGAGCTGGAGCGCACGATGACGGCGATCGCGGCTCTGCCAGTCGCGCTCAAGCAAGTGCTGATACTGCGGACAGTTGAAGGCTCCTCCGAAGCCGAGACCGCCGAGATCCTCGGTATCAGCCAGAAGGCGGTCGAAACCCGACTTTATCGCGCCCGGACGCGGCTTTCGGAAATATTGCAAAATTCTTGAGGGGTAAGCGCTCGCGCTGCGTATTCCCAATAACCCCTCCTGGATGTGAGCGAAGACAGCGCGTTATGAATTCAGTGTTCGACCGCCGCCAGTTCCTGCGCGGCGCCGCGCTCGCAAGCGGCGCCGCCGCGCTGTCGGCCTGGCTGCCTGCCTGGGCGCAAACCGTGTCGGCGGGCTTGCGGCCTACCCTTCCTACCGTCTCCGGCGAGGACATCACCCTCACCATCGCCCGCCAGTCGATGACGATCGACGGGCATCGCTTTCGCGCCATCGGCATCAACGGCACGGTCCCCGCGCCGCTGGTCCGCTTGCGCGAGGGGCAAAGGGTGCGGCTCAACGTCGTCAACCAGCTCGAAGAGGACAGCTCTATCCACTGGCACGGGCTTCTGGTCCCGGCGAAGCATGACGGCGTGCCGGGCGTGTCGTTCCCCGGCATCAAGCCGGGTTCGAGCTATCTCTACGACTTCCCGGTCATCCAGAGCGGCACCTATTGGTATCACAGCCATTCGGGCCTTCAGGAACAGGAAGGTCATTACGGGCCGATCATCATCGACCCGGCGGGCGACGATCCCGTTGCCTATGACCGTGAGCATGTGATCGTTCTGGCCGACCACAGCCCGCTGTCGCCAGAGGCGATCTTCCGTCGCCTCAAGGTCAATCCGGGTCATTTCAACTTCCAGCGCCAGACGCTCGCCGGGCTGCTCTCGGGGCGCGACCAGCCGCTCAAGGACCGGCTCGACTGGGGCCAGATGCGGATGGACCCGACCGACATCTCGGACGTCACCGGCTCGACCTATACCTATCTCGTCAACGGCCATGGCCCGTTCGACAACTGGACAGCGCTGTTCACGCCCGGCGAGCGGGTGCGGCTGCGCGTCATCAACGCCTCGGCGATGACCACCTTCAATGTCCGTATTCCGGGACTGCCGCTCACCATCGTCCAGGCCGACGGGCAGAATGTGGTGCCGGTGACGGTCGACGAGTTTCAGATCGGCGTCGCCGAGACTTACGACCTCATCGTCACGCCCAGCGAGGACAAGGCTTTCACGCTCGTCGGCGAGGCGATCGACCGCTCGGGCATGGCCCGCGCCACGCTCGCGCCGCGCGCCGGCATGACCGCCGAGGTGCCGCCCCTGCGCAAGCGACCGCTCGCCGACATGAAGGACATGGGGATGGACATGTCCTCGACGCCCGGCATGGAAGGAATGGATATGTCAGGCGCCGCCCCACGGGGCGTCGATCCCAGTGCCGAGAAGAACGCCTCCGCGCGTCTCGGCGGCGCGGCAGCGGCGGTGCCGGGCGGCATGGACCATGGCGCGATGCCGGGCATGGACCACTCCGGCATGGCCGGGATGGACCATTCGGCAATGGCGGCCGAGGCCGGCGATCAGATGACCGGCATGGATCATGGCGGGCACGAGATGGCCTCGATGAAGATGCGCGACTTTGCGAATGCACCGCAGGTCAAGCGCGACCCCAGCGTTCAGACCATCTCACCGATGCCGGTCGATCGCACCGGCGAGCCGGGCCAGGGTCTGACGGACGTCGGCCACAAGGTGCTCGTCTACAAGGATCTGATGGCGCTGGAGCGCAATCCCGACGTGCGGGCGCCCGGCCGCAGCATCGACATCCACCTCACCGGCAACATGGAGCGGTTCATGTGGTCGTTCGACGGCGAGAAGATGTCGGACCATCACGAGCCGATCCCCTTCACCGAGGGAGAGCGCGTGCGGATCAACCTCATCAACGACACGATGATGGGGCATCCGATCCATATCCACGGCCATTTCTTCGAGCTGGTGACGGGACACGGCGATCATGCGCCCCGCAAGCACACCGTCATCGTCCAGCCGGGCGGCAAGGTGAGCTGGGACTTCACCGCCGATGCCGTCGGCGACTGGGCATTCCACTGCCATCTTCTCTATCACATGCATGCCGGGATGATGCGGGTCGTGAGCGTGCGTCCCAAGGGAGATGCGGCATGACCCGGCTCGCGACGATGCTCGCGGCGGTGTCGGCGCTGGCGCTGGGAGTGCCGGCGTTCGCCCAGGACCATTCAACGCACGACATGCCCGGCACGACGCCGCCGGGCGGGGCGCAGCCGGCGCAGGACAAGCAGAAGCACAAGGACGCCGCGCCGCGCCCCAACCCACCTGCGCAGTTGCAGGATCCGGCCGCATCGCCGGACAGCATGCCGGGAATGGACCATTCCCGGCATCAGGATAGCGCGATGCCCGACATGCCTGACATGGACCACGCGCAGCACGGCCAGGGCGCGATGCCGGGCATGGAGATGACCGGGACGGCGCTTCCCGCCGGTGACGCACCGCCGCCGCCTGTTCCGCACGACCATTATGCCGATCGCGATTTTCCCGGCGGCGAGATGGCGCGGGCGCGAATGGCCATGATGAAGGAGAACGGCGGCAGTAATTTCGGCCAGCTTCTGCTCAACGTCTTCGAGTATCAGGCCCATAGCGGCCGCGACGGCTATCGCTGGGACGGCGAAGGCTTCTACGGCGGCGACATCAACAGGCTCTGGCTCAAGAGCGAGGGCGAAGGCGAGTTCGGGCGCGGCATCGATACCGCCGAAGTGCAGGTGCTCTACAGCCGCGCCATCGACCCCTATTTCAACTTCCAGGCCGGTATCCGGCAGGATTTCGGGCGCGGCCCCGACCGCACCTATGCGACGGTCGGCTTCGAGGGCCTGGCGCCCGGCTTCTTCGAAGTGGAAGGCGCGCTGTTCCTCTCCACCAAAGGCGACCTGCTCGGCCGGGTCGAGGGTTATTACGACCAGCGCATCACCCAGCGCCTCATCCTCCAGCCGCGCCTCGAGGTGAATTTCAGTGCGCAGGATGTGCCCGAGAACGACATCGGCTCAGGTCTCGTCAACGTCGAGCCCGGCCTGCGGCTGCGGTACGAAATCAGCCGCCAGTTCGCGCCCTATATCGGCGTGTCCTATCTGCGCAAAACGGGAGAAACGGCACGGCTCTCCCGCCTTGCCGGGGAAGATGTCCATGCCACGAGCTTCGTCGCTGGCGTCCGCTTCTGGTTCTAGTGCGGGAGTGGCGAAGAGCGATGCGGCAGATGGGCGAGAGGATGTGCGGCGATCCCGCTGTATCCGGTTCACGCCGAACCAAGGAGAGGACCTATGGACCACCCATCCGGCCACGGCAGCCCGCAAAAGGGAGCCTATTGGAGCCTCGCGCTCCAGACCCTCGTCAGCGGCGTCATCATGTATCTCGTGATGTTCGTCATGATCGACGGTCTCGACAGCTTCTACAACAACCTGAACATGCTCTACATGACGATGATGATGGTAGCGCCGATGGTGGTGCTGATGATCCTCGCCATGCGGCATATGTTCCCGTCGAAGGCCGCCAATATCGCGCTGATCGGGGTCTCGCTGATCGCTTTCTTCGGCAGCTTCGCCCTGATCCGCACCCAAACGACGATCGGCGACACAGCCTTCCTGCGCTCGATGATCCCGCACCATTCGGGCGCGATCCTGATGTGCCGCGAAGCGCGGCTGAGCGACCCGGAGGTCGTCCGTCTGTGCACCTCGATCGAGCAGTCGCAGCGCCAGGAAATCGACGAGATGAAGGCCATCCTCGCGCGTCGCTGAGCATCTCCTTCGAACCTCGATCCCTCAAACGCCTTCGGTTACTGGGCTGAGCGGGCGTCATGGACAAGAAAGATCCCGACGCCAAGAATGCCACTACCGAGATCGAGCGGCTTGCCGCGCTGTTTCTGCGTCAGGCCGGCCGCTATGTCCTTTCGCTGCTTGATGTCTCCGGGCGGGTGCTGAGCTACAATGAGGAAGGCGAGCGGATCGAATGCTGGCCGCTCGACCATGTTCTGGGAAAGCCGCATGATCTTTTCTATCCGCCCGACGAGATCACTGCCGGCAGACCACGGGCCGACCTGGCAGCGGCGCTAGACGAAGGAACATTCGAGCGCGAAGCCTGGAGAGTTTGCGAGAACGGCTCCGAGTATCTGGCGCGCCTGACCATTACGGCGCTGTTCGACGGTGACCTTCATTGCGGGTTCGCGTGCATCACCCGCGACGTCACCGACGAGGCCGCCGTTCGCGCCTCGATCGAGACGCGCGAACAGCATTTGCAATCCATCCTTGCGACCGTCCCCGACGCGATGATCATCATCGACGAGGGGGGCAGCATCACCTCGTTCAGCGCAGCCGCCGAGCGCCTGTTCGGCTACCGGGAATCCGAACTGATCGGGCACAACGTCTCGTGCCTGATGCCGCAACCGGACCGCGGCCGTCACGACGAGTATATCGCCCACTACCTCCGGACCGGCGAGCGCCGCATCATCGGGCTCGGCCGCGTGATCGTCGGGCAGCGCCGCGACGGTTCGACCTTTCCGATGGAGCTATCCGTCGGCGAGGCGGGCGAGGACGGCCAGCGCATGTTCACCGGCTTCGTCCGCGATCTCACCGCAAAGGAACAGGACGAGCTGAAGCTGAAGGAGCTTCAGGCCGAACTCGTGCACGTCTCCCGCCTCAGTGCCATGGGCACGATGGCCTCTACCCTTGCGCACGAACTCAACCAGCCTCTCGCGGCGGTAGCACTCTACCTGGAAACGATCAGGGATCTGCTCGAGGCAGAGGAGGGCGAGCGTTTCGCGTCGCTGCGTTCGGTGATGGACGACGCGGCCCAGGAAACCTTGCGTGCCGGCCATATCGTCCGCCGCCTGCGCGATTTCGTGGCGCGCGGAGAGGTCGAGAAGAGCGTTCATGACTTGCCGCATGTCATCGCCGAGGCAAGCCAGCTGGCGTTGGTCGGCGCGCGCGAACGCGGCGTTCGCACTTTTTTCGCGCTCGACCCGGCCGCGACGCCGGTTCTCGTCGACCGCGTGCAGGTCCAGCAGGTGCTCGTCAATCTGATGCGCAACGCGATCGAGGCGATGGCGGAAGTGCCGATCCGCGATCTCCGGCTCGCGAGCATGCTGCGCCCCGATGGCCTGATCGAAGTAACCGTCGAGGATACGGGACCGGGCATCGCCGAGGAAATTCGGCAGCAGCTCTTCACCGCGTTCGTGTCGACCAAGTCCGATGGCATGGGCCTGGGCCTTTCGATCTGCCGGACCATCATCGAGGCGCACGGTGGAAGGATCTGGGTCGAGCACCCCCCGCGTGGCGGCACGCGATTTCATTTCACGCTGATCCACGCGAAGGCGGAGGAGGATTATGGAGGATAGGCGGATCATTCACCTCGTCGACGACGAGGAAGCAATTCGGCGCGCGGCCGGCTTTGCGCTGAAGACGGCAGGCTATGTTGTCGAAACCTATGCGTCAGGGGTGGAATTTCTCAAGGTGGCCAGGTCCGCGACAATTGGCTGCGTTATCCTCGACGTGCGCATGCCGGAAATGGATGGCCTGGCGGTTCAGGCCGCCATGGCCGAGCGCGGGATCAACATGCCGGTCGTCGTTCTCACAGGGCATGGTGATGTCTCGGTTGCAGTGCAGGCGATGAAGGCCGGCGCCGTCGACTTTCTGGAAAAGCCGTTCGAGAAGGCTGCCCTCCTTCAAGCAGTTACCCGCGCCTTTGGGCGCATAGACGATGCCGACGTCCGCGCGATAGAGGCAACCGACGCCCAAGTGCGCATCGCCGCCCTGACGCCCCGGGAGCGTGAAGTGCTCGAGGGTTTGGCGAATGGCTACCCCAACAAAACCATTGCCTACGATCTGGGATGCTCATCGCGGACGGTCGAGGTTCACCGCGCCAGCGTCATGACCAAGCTGGATGTCCGCAACCTGTCCGAGGCGCTCAGGATCGCCTTCGCCGCCGGATTGGGCCGCAAACCCTAGTAACTGCGAAGTTTACGTAGCGACCCTGAGCCGTGACCGTGCGACCGATATAGCGGTTTCAACCGGTATATTGATCACGCGCGATGTTATCTGTCAGTGCCCGGTGCGATGGCCGCTACACCATCCTTGTCTCTGACGACGATCCGGGCGTGCGGCGCAGCGTTCAGTTGCTGCTGCGATCGCGCGGCTATAAGGTGTACGGCTACACGACAGGTCGTGCGCTGTTGGCCGATCCTCGAGCAAACGAGGCCGACTGTGTAATCCTCGATTATCGGATGCCCGATATCGACGGTTTCGCCATCCTGCGCCATCTCAGGCAGACTGGCTGGTCGGGACACGCGATCATGATATCGGGCTTTCATGACGTCGTGCTGGCGCAGCGTGCCGCCGAAGCCGGCTTTGATCACATCATTGCCAAGCCGTTGATCGGTCGGGCTCTCCTCGATGCCGTCGGGCAGCACAGCGCGCAAAATCGCCGGGGTCATTAAAGGGGTCTTCTAATCCGCTCCGCGTGACAGCGCAGAGGTTGAAGGTGCAGCGGCCACCAAAGGTCCGAACGCTCCGACAATGCGAGACCGGCATCTATGCAATTCAATGTCGTGCGAAGACCCGCGGGCCGGCAGCGCCAAAGGCGATGACATCATAGCTATGGGACTTGACGCCCGGCACTTCCATGCCTTCCGAGCCAAGCGGCATGCCAGCGACGGCGAGCCCCTTGACGCCTGCGGGACGGGTGGCGAGCAAACGCTTCATGTCGGAAATCGGGACATGGCCTTCGAACGCATATCCGTCGATCAGGGCCGTATGGCAGGAAGAAAATTGCACGGGGACGCCGACCCTGCGCCGCAAAGCAGGCCGCGCGGCATCGTCCTCCATGATGACCTTGCGGCCGAGCTTCGCCTGGACAGCCCGCGCCCACTTCTCACAGCATCCACATCCCGGGTCCCGGCGAACGACGACATCGCTGGCGGCGAGAGCGACGCCCGGCATGGTGAGGAACAACAAGGCGGCAGACAAACGGGTCTTCATGGACAGATTCCTGAACAGTGACGATGAACGGTAGACGTTTGCACCTATTGTTCAATACGCACCAATGCCGCCTCCCCCTCATCAAACGGTGGCATTTGTCGAACCCGGCCTGCGTCGCCAGACCAGCGGCAGCGCCACAAGGAGAAGGATCGACATCCAGCCGATGCCTATCAGGATCAACGACTGCTCCCCTGGATCGGCTAAGGCAATCGCCAGTGGCGCCAGAGCCTGGCCAATGCTGGCTGCGGCATGCTGCAGCCCCAGCTTCCAGCCGGACGGAAGCGTGGGGCCGCTGATCCAGAAGCTCGTCACGAGACGAAGGCTCGCGGAACTCCAGCCGGCCGCGACAATGAGGCCGGCGATCACGATCATCGACGACGCATAGGGAAAGACGAACAAGGCGGCGGCGAGAAGCCCAAGCGTAAGGCACGCGAGCAATCTGGGGGCTGTCACCAGCCACGGGACCCTGGTGTGGAACAGCTGCGCCGCCAACATCGCCAGTCCGCAAAGGCTGAGCATCCATGCAATCGCCTCGCGGTTGAGACTGGCTTCAACGCGGGTCACCAACAAGCTGACATGCATGGCGGCAAGGCCCCCACCGCCGACGACCGTGACAAGGAGCAGGATCGAAGTGGTCGGAAGCGACTGTGCTTCGCCATCACCACCGCTCCCGGGCCGCGCGGCGCCGCGCACCGGCAGGGGCGCAACCAACATGAGCACGGCGATCATGGCGACGGCGACCGACAGCATCAGGAGCGGCGCTCGAGGAAATACCGCCCCGGAGACCTCCGCGAGCAGCGGAGCGGACAGATCGCCCAGGAAAACGAAGGCGGTGAGCCAGGTGAAGTGCATCGCCCGCTCGGCCCGTCCACCTCCGGCAAAGCTCGTGGAGAGCAATGCGAGCGGTATGATCGCGGCCGCGGACATGCCCGCGAGAGCGCGCAGGAGATAGAGTGTCGGAAGCGCCACGACCCCGACCGGCGCCAAGGCAAAAGCGAGAAGGATGAGCGCGGCGCGCAGCAGGACCCGATAGTCCATGCGGTCCGCGAGCCAGCCCCAGAGCGGCGCAAAGAGCAATGCCGCAAGGGGATGCGCCGCACTCAGGCTCGCTACGTGGAAGTCATGGGCGCGCAGCGACAGTGGGACCGGTCCCTCGTCGACGAGCGACGGCAGGAACGCAAGGATAGCGGTCTGGCCCGCCGCCGCAGCGGCGACGGCGAACTGCAGCAAGATCGGCGAGCGGAAGGCTGTCTCCTTCTCGCCGTCCCCTTCGTCGCGACGCCCGGGTTCGTTCAATGATCCTGCCGGCGCCGCATTGCGGGTCACCACCACACGCGCAAGCCGACCACGACGCGATGCTCGGTCACAAGCTCGCGATCCGCGCGCCGGAAATCGGCGGTGCCGCCCAGCGCGCGTTCCCAGACGAAGCCGACATAGGGCGCGAACTTGCGCGAGATTTCATAGCGCAGCCGGCCGCTCAGTTCGACATTGCTGAAGCCGCTGCCGAGCTCGCGGTCGGTGGAGCGCTTGGAATAGACGTTGGTCTCGACCTGCGGCGTCAGGATGAGCCGATTGGTGAAGAGCACTTCATAGGAAGCCTTGGCACGGGCCGCCACACGGCCGTCGTCACCTACATAGCCGGTCAGCTGGACGTCGAACCAGTAGGGCGCCAGACCCTCGACGCCGGCGGCGAGCCAGGTCGTGGCACCCTTGCCGAGATCTTGGCGAACGCCCAACAGCGTGCCCCAGAACGGGTTCTTGCTGTGCCACCAGAGCGCCTCGACGCTGCTCTCGGGATCGAGGCGATCGCCGGAGTTCTTCAGTCCCTGGCTGCGCAGCCAGAGCTTGTCGTTGTCCTGTCCCCTGGTGACCAGCACCGTCCAACCGAAACCTTGCCCTTCGTTGCCGGTGGCAAACTCCAGTTCGTCGACGAGGATCTTGGGGATCGAGAGCTTGTCGGCCATCTCATAACCCGGCAGGCTGGAATTACGGTAGCCGTCGGCATAGTCGTTGGAGTCGCGCGCGTCCGGCGGGGCCTTGCCGCCCTGCATCCGGCCCATGTCCATCTTCGTGCTGCCGCCCGACACGTCGACCCCGGACATATCCATGCCGGCATGGTCCTCGGCCCGGGGCGGTTCTTCCGGTTGAACCTGCTGCGCGATCGGCGGCGCGGCCGGGACGTGTTGGTGAGGCGCGACCTGAGCATGGGCGGGCGCGACCGCCACAGCCAAGAGCGCAATGACAAAGGCGAACGGAGCACCTTGTGGGCGAGCAAGGCCGGTCATGCGACCACCACCTCCCGGAACATGCCGGCGGCCATATGGTAGAGCAGATGGCAGTGGAACGCCCAACGGCCCATCGCATCCGCCGTGACCCGGAAGCTCACCCGCTGGGCCGGCTGGACCACCACGGTATGCTTGCGGACCTGGAAAGTGCCGTCCGGCGCTTCGACGTCGCTCCACATGCCGTGGAGGTGCATCGGATGGGCCATCATCGTATCGTTGACCAGGGTGATGCGCAGCCGCTCGTTCGGCTTGAAGTGAAGCGGCCGCGAGTCGTTGAGCTTGATCCCGTCGAGCGCCCAGATGAACCGCTCCATATTGCCGTTGAGGTGGAGCTCGATCTCGCGTTCCGGCTCGCGCGGATCGGGATCTCCGGTCGGTGTCCTCAAGTCTGCCAGCGTCAGGACGCGCCATGATCGACCGCGCAAGCCCGCCCCCGGGTCGTCGAGATTGGCGCGAGGATAGTCGACGCGCATGTCGGTGTTCGCGCCATATTCGGTGCGGGCATGCCGGGCCTTGGGCGGCATCTCCGTCATGCCGTGCCCCGCATGTTCGCCGCCCATTGCGGTCATGGCGCCCATCATGTCGACGGGGTCGAGCCAGGGCCGCGCATCGAGCGCCGGCACGGGCGCGACCATGCCGGGCGCGGGCGCGATCGTGCCGCGGGCGAACCCCGTGCGGTCGATCGACTGGGCGAAGATCGTGCGGGCATCACCGTCCGGCATGGTGAACTCGACATCATAGGTCTCGCCGGGCCCGATCCGGAACTCCTCGACCGTCACCGGCACCACCGCCTGCCCGTCGGTCGAGACGATCGTGAGCGCGACACCGGGGATACGCACGTCGAAGAAGGTCGCCGTCCCGGCGCCGACGAAGCGGAGGCGAACATGCTCGCCCGGCGCGGCGATGGCGGTCCAGTTGCCCGCGGGCGTCGTCCCGTTCATGAGATAGGTGTAGGTCGCGGCGGAAATATCGCTGTAATCGGTCGGATTCATGCGCGACGTGTTCCACATTCGCCGGCGCTCGAGGGCCTTGCCAAGCCCCATCGAGCCGACGTCCTTGAGGAAGTCGCCTGCGGTCGGCTGCGCGAAATTGTAATAGCTGCTCAGCTTCTTGAGGTTCGTGAAGATCTGGAGCGGCGGCTCGTCCGACCAGTCGCTCAGCATGATCGTATAATCGCGGTCGGGAACAGAACCCGTCGGCACCTTGGGATCGATGACGATCGCACCGTAAAGCCCGGTCTGCTCGGCGAGCGTGTGGGCATGATACCAGTAGGTCCCCGTCTGGCAAACCTCGAACCGGTAGGTAAAGGTCTCGCCCGGCGCGATGCCCGCGAAGCTGATGCCCGGGACGCCGTCCATTTCGGCGGGCAGGATGATCCCGTGCCAGTGGATGCTCGACATTTCCTTGAGGCTGTTGCGAACCCGCAGCGTGACGGTGTCGCCCTCGCGCAGGCGCAAGACGGGTGCCGGGACCGCCCCGTTCACCGCCGTCGCGACCCGGCGCTTGCCGGTATAGTTGACCGGCAGCTCGGCGATCTCGAGGTCGAACTCGGTTCCGCGCAGTTCGCCGGCCGACGCGGAAAGGGATTTCGCCAGCAGCGCCGGAGCGAATCCGGCAACGCCTGCGCCGACCGCCAGCCCCTGGACGAAGCGGCGCCGCGCGATCGGGAAACTATGAAACGAGGGCATGACCGTCGCTTTCGTCAAATATGGCCCGGGGTGCCGGCAATTGCCGATGGTGCGCTTACGTTTCAGCATGGTCACGGCGGTCCGCCAGACTTACTGGAGGGATGCCCACGCGCAATCAATACCGGTCTGAAGGCCGCCACCGCTAGGAGATGCTGAGTAAAGGATCAGGTGCGCGAGCACCGCCCGCCCCGTCAGCCCTTTGCCGCGATCTTCAGCTTGCGTCGCGGGGTCTTAGGCGAGGGAGCCGACTCCGGGGTGGGTTCAGGTTCGGGAGCTGCCGGTGCTGGCTCCGCCATCGGTGAGCGCTTCCGACCGAGTCCGATGCTGTGCGCAAGCTCGCGTCGCCGCTCGGCATAATTGGGAGCCACCATTGGATAATCCGCGGGCAGCTTCCACTTTGCTCTGTATTCCGCCGGCGTGAGATTGTAACGCGTCGCGAGATAGCGCTTCAGCATCTTCACGTGCCGGCCGTCCTCTAGGCAAATGAGATATTCCGGCTTGATCGAGGCGCGGAGCGCCACAGCCGGCTTTGTGGCTTCGGCTGCGGGCACCAGCGGCCGACCCAGACTGACAAGCGCGGTGTGGACAACCGAGATCAATGCCGACACGTCGCCTACGGAGACGCTGTTATGGACAACGTACGCCGCAACAATGTCGGTGGTGAGGCTAACAAGATCCTCCGGCGAAGTCATATCCGGCAAGGTCGGTTCTCCAGGGTGCACCGCGAAAGAGTGAAGTACGAGCCGATGCGCGGGAACGGCGAACATCCATAACCGTCCACTTGCGTTAGCGCCAGCACGGGTGCCAACCTCGGAAAACGAGCACGCACAATCCCCCCTGTCGGCTGAACGGTCGTCATTCTTTGCGTTCGGCGGCGGCGGTCTTGTAGTGAGCGGCTCGCTCTACAAGCGCCAGCATGTTGCGGGCCGCCTCGACCGTCAGTCGGTGAGGCGTCATGCCGGGCCTGGGTGAAATATACGCAGCCATCTCGCGTACCAGCGCGGACTGGCTGTCAGGTGCTCCGGCGAGCAAGGCGACGACGAGGTTCTCAAGCGCGATAAGGCGCACGCGCAGGTTGCCGGCCTCGGCATCGCCGATCTCGCCGGCGACCGTCGGCGTCCGGTGCTGGTGCAAGCCGGCGAACGAGCCGCCTTCGTTTTCCCACCGCCCGATCGCACGGTCGTGGACCTGGCACCGCGCCGCGTCGAAGCCGGCGCCCTCAATAGACATGGCGTACCCTTCCCTGCTCGATCCCCAGCGAAGCGAGCCTCAGATCACGTATTTGTCCCAGCTCGCATAATGTTCGGCGCTGCGCTTGCCGCGCGGCAGACTGAGGCCGATGAGGGCGATCCCCAATACCACCGACGTGACAGCGCCCAGATGGCCGACGCCGGTCAGCAGGAAGGGCGCGGCGACGAGCCAGGCGCCGAACGCGACGTTGATAAAGCGCAGGGCGCGGGCGACCTCGGCGGTGGCGATGATCGCGACGGTGATAACCAGCGCACCCACCACATGGTCGCTGTTCGCCATTGCGCCTTCGTTGCCCAGGGTCACCCGCGTCAGCATGAGGAAGACGCCGAGCGCGATGCTAGCTGCCAGCGTCCACGGCAGCGTCAGCCCGCGCTTCGCATCCGCCCAGAAGGCAGAAGGAGAGGCCATCACGTCGGATGCGTCCTCGGCCCCCGCCTCGATCGCGTCACCCTGGAAGAAGGTGCGGATCAGCGGCTTGCCGCGGCGCTTCGCCCAGGCGAGGAACTGGCCCATGGCGATGACCTCGTCCAATGCGAACGGGATCATGATCAGCATGGCGAGCGCCGCGATCAGCGCCAGTGTGCTCCACGTGCCGATGACGATCGGCTGGCTGATGATGAAATAGATGCTGATGACGCCGAGCGGGATGACGAGGATGCCGAAGAAGGTCACCATCCACGGCATGGTCCGCCAGCGGTCGCGGGTGCCCATCACCGCCATCAGGATCTCGAGCACGTAGCTGATTGTGCCAAGGCCCCCATCAGGGATCGGCCACGCCTTCGACATGCCCGAAGTGATTATCTCCTCGGTGCCGTTGCGAGGATCACTCAGCGAACCAGCGAAAAAAGGCTCCCAAGCGGTATCGATGTGCCCCAACTGGTAAGCCGTCAGGATGCGCGAGGTGAGAAGCCCGATCAGGCCCATGGCAACGATCGGCAGGCGTTGCGCATCGGTCGACGGCGAATAGGTCCAGCCGGGCGGGATGTTCTTGGGGTCCATCATGCCTGCCATGCTCATGCCCGGCATCATTGGCACGAGCACCGACAGGGCGATCACGGCCGAGCCGATGAGCAGGTTGTTGTTGTACTGCGCGGCGCTCGGGCTCCAGAAGATCAGCGGCGCGAAGAACAGCCAGATGCCGACGAACGCGACAGCCCACTGCGCCCATGTCTTGGTGCGCGGGGCGAGCGACAGCGCGCCGAACAGCGCGATGGCGAGCCCGCTGACGACATCGCTGATAGCCAGTGCGCTAGCCCGCCATTCGATCGAAGGCAGCCCGCGATCGACGGTTACGAAACGCGCGGCTTCGCCGACGCTCTGCGTGGTCATGGAGTCATAGATGAGCGGGCTGGAGGCGAGCCACAGACCGAGACCAATGTTGGCGTAAAGCGCCCAGCGTGCGCGGCGCTCATCGCGGTCCATCAAGGCCATGTGATCGCCGTGCCCGCCGTGGTCCGACATGGCCGCGACCGCGGCGCCGGGCCCGTGCCCCATCGCCGCGTGGTCCATTTTGCTGTGATCCATCCCGCCGTGATCTATGCCGCCCGTTCCGGCGGCCGCTGCGGGCTGGTGGTGGCCAGACCCCGCAAGCTCGGCCTCTGGCTCTTCATCCCACGCGACCAGGTTCTCGTTGAGCTTGTTGTTCCGGTACCAGGCCCGCGGATGCCGCTTGAGCGCAGCGACGATCGCCGGGAGCGTGTCGCGAAGGCTGTGCTTCGGTTCCCACCCGAGCAGCGACCGTGCGCGCGAGATGTCGAGGATATAGTGGTCGTTGCTGCTGTCGATCATCCAGGGCTGGATAAAGTCGTCGCCGCCGAGCGCTTCGTTCTGCAGGATGATCCCGGCCTTCGCGAGCGGCTGCGGGATGCGGATCGTCTTCCAGCCCTCGCCGTGGAGCGCCTCCCCGATGATGTCCTGGATCTCGGCATAGCCGGGCGGGTCGGGTTCGCCGACGAGCAGCGGCAGTTCTGACGGCAATTCGTGCCGCCGATCGACCAGGCGCAACACGGCGTCGGCCAAGTCCTCGCGGTGCACCGATGACTGTGCCGCGCACAGCATGCCGGGATAGAAATGCGAGATCAGGCGGTGCTCGTAGATCTGCGATATCTGCTGCGCGAGAAACGCCGAGCGCCCGTCGTCGTCATAAACTCCGGCGGCGCGGAGGAAGACAACGGGGATCTTCCCGCGCCGCGCGTGCAGCAGTGCTTCCGTATCGACTTTGGACTGCGGATACGCCCAAGACGCGCCGATGGGCGACTTCTCGCTGATGCGCTCGTCCGGAGTAGGGGTCGGCTTGTGGACCAGCATCGTGCTCGCGAAGACGAACTGCTCGACCTCGAACGACTGCAGCCCGTCGATCAGTCGGCGGGTGCCCTGCACGGTGACCTTCTCATAGAGCGGATTAGGATCGCCCGTGACGTCGTAATAAGCGGCAAGGTGGATCACCGAGGCGATGCGATTGCCAAACCGCGCGCGCACCTCGTCGAGCGCGGCGCGGACCGCTTCGTCCGATCCGAGGTCTATGTCGATCGCCGCCGCGGGCGGCGGCGGGTCCGGCGGACCGGCGCGATCGAAGCCGACAACCGTGTAGCGTTCGCCAAGCCTAGCGATCAGCGCGGCGGCTATAAAACCGCTCGCACCGGTGATGAGGACCAGTTCGCGCGCGTCCTTGTCGCTCACGGACCCGCTGCGTTCGATGTCGGTCATGACGCTGCCACCCTCATTCATTTGTGCTGCGGAACGTGGACAGGCCCGCTGCACTTATGATCGCGAGGCGGGCACGTGCGGATCACCGCACAATCCCTTTACGCGCCCGCCCCGCAAAGCCCTCAGATAAAATCGGGTTTATTGCGTCACCACAAAGCCGGCCTTCTCGATGGCCTGCTTGAGTTGCTGTACATCGGCTGCCGAGCTTACCGACACCGTCTTGCTCGCCAGGTCGACGTTGACGACGGCATCCGCATCGACGCGTTGAAGCGCGTTCGTCACACCCCGCACGCAACCGCCGCAGGTCATTCCCTGTACCTTGAAATCGATCATCTTCGTTCTCCCATGAGGTGAATGAAGCAAATGTGGGGTTTGACACTGTGTCAGGGTCAAGGGGTAAGTTTTCGTTGTTGACCTTGACACGATGTCAGGGACGATAAGCTCGTCGACTCGATATTGGAGACGACCATGAACGCACCGGCACGACTGCAGGCGACAGCGCACGCGGGAAGAGAAGAGATGCTGTCGCTGCCCATCGAAGGCATGACCTGCGCGACGTGCGTTGGTCGGGTCGAGCGTGCTATCGCCGGGGTGCCCGGCGTCGTCGTCGCCTCGGTCAACCTCGCGACCGAGCGGGCAAATGTCGAATTCGTCGACGGACGATCCGATGTCGGCGCCGTGGCCGATGCGGTGCTCGCGGCGGGCTACACGCCGGTGACGCAAACGACCGAGCTGACGATCACCGGCATGACCTGCGCGACGTGCGTCGGTCGGGTAGAAAAGGCGCTGCTGAAAGTGCCCGGCGTCCGCTCCGCGAGTGTCAACTTGGCGGCCGAAACGGCGAGGATCGAAGCGGTAGGGGACGTCCCCGCGTATGTCCTGATCGAGGCCGTCGAAAGCGCCGGTTACACCGCATCCGCGCGCACCGGCTCGGCGGAGACGGAGCGGGGCATCGAGGACGCCCGCCGCAACGCCGCCGCGACAAGAGAGCTCCGCCATGTGCTGATCGCCGCGGCGCTGTCGCTGCCGCTGGTCGTGCCGATGCTGCTGGCCCCGTTCGGTATCGAGGTGGCGGTGCCAGGCTGGATCCAGCTACTGCTCGCGACACCCGTGCAGTTCTGGCTGGGCGCGCGCTTCTACCGCGCGGGTTGGAAGGCCGCGCGTGCCCGCACCGGCAGTATGGACCTCCTGGTCGCGATCGGCACATCGGCCGCCTATGGGCTCAGCCTCTACCAGCTGCTGTTCGCGCCGATGCACGGCATGGACGCGCATTACTACTTCGAGGCTTCGGCCGTCGTCATCACGCTCATCCTGCTTGGCAAGTGGCTCGAAGGCCGCGCCAAGCGCCAGACCGGCGAGGCGATCCGCGCGCTGATGGCGCTGCGACCCGACCAGGCGCGCGTCGTCGGCGCCGACGGTGCCGAACGAGAGGTCGCCCTCTCCGAGGTGCGTAACGGCGACCGGGTGCGCGTCCGGCCCGGCGAGCGCATCCCGGTCGACGGGCTGTTGATCGACGGGGCTACCCATGTCGACGAGTCGATGCTCACGGGAGAAAGCCTGCCGGTGCCCAAAGCCGCCGGAGACAAGGTGACCGGCGGGTCGATCAATGCGGACGGGCTCATCCTGGTCGAGACGACAGCCGTGGGCGCCGAGACCACCCTCGCGCGCATCGTGCGCCTGGTCGAGAGCGCGCAAGGCGCCAAGGCTCCGATCCAGCGGCTCGTCGACCGGGTTAGCGCCGTGTTCGTTCCGATCGTCCTCGTCATAGCCTCGCTTACCCTCGCCGGCTGGCTGATCGCCGGCGCCGGAGTGGAAGTTGCGATCCTGAACGCGGTGGCGGTGCTCGTCATCGCCTGCCCGTGCGCGCTTGGCCTGGCCACGCCGACCGCAATCATGGCCGGCACCGGGGTCGCCGCGCGAGCAGGAGTGCTGATCAAGGACGCGGAGGCGCTCGAGACCGCGCACCGCATCAACGTCGTCGCGTTCGACAAGACCGGCACGCTCACCGAAGGCAAGCCCTCGCTGCTGGCGGGACTGCCCGCCGCCGGAGTGGAGCGCACCCAACTCATCGAGCTCGCCGCAGCACTGCAGGATGGAAGCGAGCATCCGCTCGCGCGGGCCGTCATGGCATGGGCCAAATCGGAAGGCGTCCAACCCGTCAGCGCTGAAGGCATGCGCGGCCTGCCGGGTCGCGGCGTCGCTGCGGACGTCAACGGCCGCAACTTGATCCTCGGCAGCACGCGCTTGATGGCGGACGAAGGTATCGCCCTGGAGCAGCTGGCCGTCGAAGCGGCCAGACTGGAATCGGAGGGACGGACGGTCTCCTGGGTCGCGGAACGCGCTCCCGAGCGCCGCCTCCTCGGCCTCCTCGCGTTCGGTGACGAGGTGAAGGCCTCCGCTGCGGCCGCCGTGGCGGCGCTGCATGGCCGCGGTATACGCAGCGTGATGCTTACCGGGGACAATGCGGGAAGCGCGCGCGCAGCGGCCGCCAAGCTGGGCATCGCCGACGTCGTCGCCAATGTCCTGCCGGAAGGAAAGTCGGATGCGGTGGCAGCCTTGCGAGGAGAGGACCGCACGGTCGCCATGGTCGGCGACGGGGTCAACGACGCCCCTGCCCTCGCGGCAGCCGATGTCGGCATCGCCATGTCGACGGGAACGGACGTCGCCATGCACGCGGCCGGCATCACGCTGATGCGCGGCGACCCGCGCCTGGTCGCGGATGCGATCGACATCTCGAAGCGGACCTATGCCAAAATCCGCCAAGGGCTGTTCTGGGCGTTCATCTACAATCTTGTCGGCATTCCGTTGGCGGCCTTAGGTTATCTGAGCCCGGTGATCGCCGGCGCGGCCATGGCGCTGTCGAGCGTCAGCGTCGTCGCCAACGCTCTGACGCTTCGCCGTTGGCGCCCAACCGCGGCTTGAGGAGAGGACAAGTGAACATAGGACAGGCCGCGAAAGCCTCAGGGGTCAGCCAGCGAATGATCCGCCACTATGAGGCGATCGGCCTCATTCCGAAGGCCGCACGGCGTGATTCCGGCTACCGTGACTATGGCGACCGCGAGGTTCACATGCTGCGCTTCATCCGACGCGCGCGCGATCTCGGCTTTCCCATTCCCGAGATCGCGCAGCTCGTCGCGCTCTGGCAGGACGGTGACCGGTCGAGCGGCGAGGTCAAGGCACTCGCGCTCGCACGGGCACGGGAAATGGAGCGCAAGGAGCGGGAGCTCCGCACGATGCGCAAGTCGCTCGAAGATCTGGCTCGTCGTTGCGCTGGTGGAAATCGGCCGGACTGCCCGATCCTGGACGATCTTGCGATCGGGACGGCCTAACCACCTCCGACGCTCAGTGCAGGCAGATCCAGCGGGAGGGCTCGCCGTCGAACCATTCACTATGCCGCAATTCGCCCGCGCCAACGTTATCAGCCCTTTTGCGGTGCGATCGACTGAGGTGAGGGCGAGCCCTTGAAGAGGGCAAAAGGATTGGTTTGCCTCAGGCGCTTCGGTTGGCGCCACACACCGCCGATACAGGCGTGGCCGCTGGATCGACATTGAATGTTGTGCGGGCGCCGCCGCTCGAGCGCGTTCGCTAGTCTAGACTTGGTAGACAGCCGTGACGCGCGTTCGCGCTGTTGCTGCTCAGCGGATGCCGCGTCGAACGCTGACCCGCAATGAGCAGCCCAGAGATCTTGGTATATGACAGATGTGGCGGTCAGGATCCCTTGGGGCGGCGGCCGCTATTGTGCATGCTGACGATTTTCCACGTGCCGCCGACCTTCTTGAGCACGCTCGTCGCGACACCGATCCGCTCCGCGACATCTCCAGTCTTGGGCTCGATCCGGTAGCGATAGGTTTCGGTGGCGAGCGCAATCGGCCCTTCGAACCGCACGTCGACCTTGTAGTCTGAGAATTTGAAAGACTTGAAGGCAGCGAGCTCCGGCCGGAGGTGATGGCTGAGGTAGTTGGCGTAGGTTCCTTCCGAGCCGCCAGTTTCGAATATCTGCGAATCCGGCGTGAACAGCCGCTCGGTCCCCGCCCCGTCAAGTTTCTCGATCGCCGCTTTATATTGCGACAGAACTGCCTGCACGGCGAGCGTGTCGGTGGCATGGTTCGAAGGCTGCGCGGTTGCTGCGGTAGGCAGTAGCAGCGACGCCACCAATATCTTCTGCAAGCGGAAAGCCATATCTTCACCCACGATTTCAGAATGCCAGATGGTTCAAGCCGCCGTGCATGAACGTTCCTCCAAGAAAGCCTTGTACCGAGATCGCCAGCGTCATCAAGCCGAGCAGGACCAGGTAGAGCTTGCGTGATCGCTCCGGCGCGCGGCGGTGACCTGCCGCCAAGTAGACCAGCACCAGCCCGACACCGGCAATGGCGGTTCCAAGCCAGCGGTGCGTCATTAGAATCGGATTGCGGTCGGTTAGGTAGAAGCCGCCTGCGAACCAGCCCAGGAACGCTGCGACGATCGCGCCTAATGCCCCGACCACGAGCATCACGTGAGCAACGTGCTGCATGTCACGGTTGCGGCGCCATAGTCCGAACAACTCGACGGCAAATGCACCGATGAACATGGCGATTGGAAAATGAATGACCATCGTGTGTAGGCGGCCGAGCCAGCTCACGATGCGCTGTCCGAAGGTCTTGTTCTTGTTCGCGGCTTCTTCGTGCATTCCGCCCATGTCCATGTCATCGCCCGCAATGCCGCGCCCGCCCAGGTTCATATCGACGGTCGACATCGATCCCATGCCCACGTGGCCGTCGGTCGCGTCCGCCTTGTCGGCTCGCTGGTTCGGGGTGGCATTTTTCGCCGGCCCTGGGCCCGCGCCTATAGCGTCATGATTCTCGTGCGCCGATGCGATCGAACCGGCCGACAAAGCCAGCACGGCAAACACCATCAGGATCGCGCGTCTTGCCCCGTCGAACATCCAGCTGCCCCTTCTCAATCCATAGTGTCTCCGTTCCTCATACGCATGGGCCCGCACTTGCCCTCACACAGGAAGCGGTTTTATCGCGGACGCGGCCCTCCCGACTCTTGTCGCGATTAGCGGAGCCGATCGCTCCACCATCGAGGTGCTGTAGCCTAAAAACAGACACGCGTAGCGCTATGAGGCGCACTCAAATCGCGCCTGACGCCGGAGGCGCCAGAAGTCCGAGCCAGGCGACCGCGGCCAGGATGGTGATCGCTATCGCGCTCTCAAGAGCCAGGCTTCTCCGCAAGGCGGCGACGGCCGTAGCGTGATCCCCGTTGTCGAGCGATGCCTCGAGAGCGGGCGTTAGACGGAATCGATTGCTCGCCGCCAGACCGAGTATTCCTGCAAACAGCACGAGCTTGGCGATAAGAAGCTGGCCGTAAAGAGTCGTGGGCAGGGCCGCCAGATTGGCTGGGCCAACGAGTATCCAGCTATTGATCAGACCGGACACGATGATAAGGCCCACCACTAGCGACCCCACTGCCGTGAAGCCGTCCAGAGTGCGGTGCGAAAGGATGATGTGATCGGCGGTCAGTGTGGCGGACGGTCGCAACAGGAGCATGGTGAGCGCAAGCAGCGCACCGATCCAAACGCCGGCCGCCAGAAGATGAATGATATCGGCGACCAGGTGGGCCCACCCTAAAGCGCCCTCGTCGGCCGCCCCATGCCCGGTCCACGCCAGCGAGCCAAGCGCAACTGCGGCAGCGGCCGTCGTAAGCGTCAACAGGACGACCGGCCGGCGCCACCCGGAAAAAGCGAGCCATGCAGCGGCAAACAGCGCCATGATGCGGGCCTGCCACGCAGTGCCGATGCTCCCGTTACCACCATGCCGATTGCTTCGCGGTCGACAGCACCAGGTCCCACCCCGCTCATCGCGGCCGCAAGGAGGATCAGCGCTACGGACGATAGCGCTACACCGATAAGGGCAAGCGGCCAGATCAATCGTCGGAACGGGAGGACCGAGCCGGACACCCGCTCGGTCCCACGAAGGGCGTACAGACCGAACAGCGGCAGGCCGAAGAGAAGCATCAGGTCCCCATAGAGCGCGAACCGGACGGCGACCGAAGCCACCTCGATCATGGGTGTCACTTCACCTTGAAGCTGTAGCCGCCATTGATGCGGTGCGTGTCGGCCGAAACGACATGATAGTCGAGCTTGTAGGTGCCAGCGGTCAACGGCTTGGCGGGCAGTAGCATCAAAGTCTTGCCATCGGGCCCGAACATCGTCTTCACCGCCACTTTCATCGGTGCGTTCATTTTCATCCCTGGCATGTCGGTCATGACGAGTTCGGCGCCCGAGAACTTGTTCACTAGCTTCTCGCTAAAGCGCAGCATGATGCGCGCCGGACTCGCGACCGTGGCGTTGGCGGCGGGCGTCGAGGAGGCAAGCTTCGGGATCATGGCGACGGTTCAGCTCATGGGAGCGTAGGGAGGAGGGACCCTGATCGAGCGCGTCGTTGGCAGATCAATGACGCCGGCGCTTAAGGAAAAAGGTACCCGGCCGCCTTTCGCTGGCGGCCGGGGTCAGGTGACGCCATCACCGTGACGAACGGCGGTAGCGCCGAAGGCCGACCTATTTTGCTCTAGGTGCCGACCTGCCGCACGGTCAGGACCGGGGCGTTTTCGCCTTTTCCGTTCGCCCGATTCGTACGCATTCATGTGGCTTGATACCTGCCGCGAGCGCCCGCCTTGTCGCTTCGCCTGCAATGTACCGCTTTGATCTGCGTCAATGACGCGACCTGCGTCCACGCGCAGGGCTTAGCAGCAGTCCGCTAACCTGATTTCCTGGGCGAGCGGAGAAAACTTACCGATCAATTGAGCCCAGGCTTTGATCCTAATGAAAAGGATTTCACATGAACATCTCGATATCGCGCTCCCAGATGGGCCTAATCTTCTCAGCACTGCTGCTAACTTCGGGCACCGCACTTGCTCAAGACCGCGCGGCACCGCCGGCGAAGCCGATGGGCGGCGGCATGATGGGCCATGACAACATGATGCCGGGGATGAAGGACGGCAAGATGAAGGGCAACATGCCTGCCTCGTCGTGTATGTCGAAAGCTGGCATGCAAAAAATGGGCATGAGCCAGAAAAAGATGGCCGAAATGGGTGCCAAGTGTCGCGCGGAGAAGAAGCGCGGTACCGGGCCCGTCGGCGCCAAGCCCAAACCCGACGCGATGAAGCCGATGCCTATGGAACACGATATGTGAGAAGTCGGCGGGGACGGCTTAAACCTGAGCGATGAGCAGTGTCTGCGCCGCGCTTATGCGCGCGCGGCGGGCGAGTTTCTGGCTGGCGCGAGGCGCGCGAGGTGGCGTCGAGCGCGGACGTCCAGCCGCTGCAAGGCGGTGCCTGGATCGAGGCGCTAGCGCGAAAGGTGAGCGCGCCCACGGTCAAGCAGCGCTCGCCGGCGTGCGGCACCTGTTCGATTGATTGGTGACCGGCCAGGTGGTGCCGGCGAACCCGGCAGCGTCGGTGCGCGGGCGGGCGCATAACGTCAGGCGCGGCAAGACCCCCGTGCTGGAACTCGACGAGGCGCGGCTGCTGCTCGACGCGATCGACTGACGACCCCAGTCGGCTTGCGCGACGATCGTATGGGGCCGCTGTTCCGCACGATCGCGCGCGGGACTTAGGGACGAGGCGACACCCCCTGCCCCAGGCCAATGCGTTCCAGATGGTCGCCGACGTGTGGGCGCGGGCGGGATCAGACGGCGAGTGGCACCTACTCGTTCCGGTCAACCGGCATCGCCGCCCATCTGAATACGGTGGCACGCTTGAACCCGCCGCGAGGATGGCGAACCAAAGGCAAGTGCCACGACGCGGACTTGCGTCCTTCGCCGAAGATGGCGACAGCCCTCATTGGCTGGTCGCCCTGCCAGGTTCATCGCGTCGCAACCCGATTTGAGGGATGATCGATTATGACGCGTATTCCAGGTGAGAGGAGCAGATCGACATGAACATTGATTTGGAGGCGGCGCTGAGCCGACTTGCTGTGGCGCCGACGCATCCGGGTCTCGCCAACCTGGAAGCGGCTGTGTTTCAGAAGATCGCGGAGCAGCGGCGGTATGATTCGCGCTCGCCGCTCCGTTTCGGACTGCTCGCCGCGACCGGAGCGGTGCTGATGGGCGTCGCCGGCGCAAGCCTTACTTCGGCTGCGCCGGCGCCGATGCTCTCTCCCTTCGGTCCAGCAGCGCCACTCGCGCCTTCGACTATGCTGGCCAGCATTCAATGACCCCGGCACGGCGAACGTTGCTGATTGGCGCGATTGCTTTCGTCGCAGCGCTCGGTGGGGTGCTACTTGGGCGCACCCTGTTCCTTCCGGCTCCCCATGGTGTCGAATTGCACGACGTACTGCATGACCAGCTCGATCTGGATGAGCGCCAGCGCGCACAACTTCAAGTGGTGGAGCAACGATTTGCCGTTCGACGACGCGCGCTAGAGCTAGAGCTCCGCGCGGACAATGCCCGCTTGGCCGACGCCATAGAGGCGGAGCATGGCAACGGCCCGCAGGTGGCAGCGGCCGTCGACCGGTCGCACGAGGCAATGGGCGAACTGCAGAAGGAGACGCTCGCCCATATCTTCGCGATGCGGCAATTGCTTCGTCCCAACCAAGCCGCCAAATTCGACCAGGCGGTGGTGCAAGCGCTCACCGCCGACGAGCGGTGACGCTCGAGCTCGCGGGCTGCTCCGACGGCGAACTGGCGGCGTTGACGCTCGGCGGGCGCCAGGCCGCCTTTGCGGAGATCATGCGTCGTCATCGAGAGCCGATCTATCGGATGATCCGCGGTCATATCGGGGACCCCGAAGAGGCGCTCGATCTGACCCAGGACTGCTTTTTGGCCGCTTTCCAGCATCTCGGCGGTTATGACGGGAACCGCCCGTTGCGCGCTTGGCTAACCAGCGTCGCAATCAACAAGAGCCGCGACTGGATGCGGCGTAGGCGGGTGCGGCAAATCCTGACGTTCGCATCAGCGCTGCCGTTTGATACGATCGAGAACGTGCAGGATCAGGCGCCAGCCGTGGACGTGGCGACCGCGGACCGGGCGGAACTCGCGCGCTTGTGGCAAGCGGTGGCGCGGTTACCTGCCGCGCTCAAGGAAACTCTTCTGCTCCGCACGGTGGAGGGATTGTCTCAGTCCGAAACGGCGGCAGCGCTGGCGATCAGTGAGAAGGCGGTCGAGACCCGCCTTCACCGCGCCCGAGCCCGCTTGGGCGAAATCCTGGAAATAATCTGAGGGCTTTGGCGGGCCCGTGCGTAATCGAGTGTGAGGGCGGTCGGGTTTCCCGTTCGCACGTACCACCGTGACTGATCCACGAGGAGACGGCATGAGCCGGAATTTCGACCGCCGCCAGCTGTTGCGCGGTGCTACCTTGGCGGGAGGCGGGCTTGCGCTCTCCGCCTACATGCCCGCATGGGCGCAGCCCGTCTCCGCGGGTATCGTCAGCCTTTGACCTGAGTCAACGGCTAAGGGACGGGATTCCTCTACATTCGCAAGGGAAGCACGCGGTGTCCGCCGGAGAACAAAATGGCAAACGACAGAAGAGCGCACTTAGTTGGTGGAGGCATCGGCTCCCTGGCGGCAGCAGCCTTCATGATCCGCGATGGCGGCATGCGGGGCAAGAACATCACTGTCTATGAGACCCTGCCGGTCCTGGGCGGAAGCCTGGACGGCGGTGGCAACCCGGCGGATGGTTATTCGATGCGGGGAGGGCGGATGCTGACGACGGACAATTATGAATGTACCTGGGGCTTGTTCAAGACGATCCCTTCGCTCGAACAGCCTGGCAGGACCGTCTTCGAAGAAACGGTCGCGTTCAACGAGCGTGTGAAATCGCATTCCAAAGCGCGCCTCGTGGACCGCAACTGCGCGATCCTCAACGTCACCTCCATGGGTTTTTCAATGAAGGATCGCGTCGAGTTGCTGAAGCTCACCGGGGCGAGCGAGGAAACGCTGGGCTCAAGTCGAATTACCGAGTGGCTGTCGCCAACATTCTTCGAGACCAAGTTCTGGTATATGTGGGCCACGACATTCGCTTTTCAGCCTTGGCATAGCGCGGTCGAATTCAAACGCTACCTGCATCGTTTCATGAAAGAATTCTCACGCATCGAAACGCTCGCGGGCGTGAAGCGCACGATCTACAACCAGTATGACTCATTGGTTCGTCCGCTGGCGAGCTGGCTGAGGGAGAGGGGTGTTCATTTCGTCATTGACTGTCGGGTGACAGACATCACTCTGTCGACAATGAACGGAAAGATAGTAGTCACCAGCATCGAGACGAGCGATGCTGGTGGAAACGGATCCGTCAACGTCGACGCTGACGATCTTGTCTTTTTTCAAAACGGCTCGATGACGGACGCGTCTAGCCTTGGATCGATGACAAAGGCGCCCGAACGTCTGACGAAGGATGACAGCGCCGGTTGGGCTCTGTGGGAGAAGCTGGCCAAGGGGCGGCCCGAGTTTGGAAATCCTGCCGTGTTTAATTCCTCAATCCCTGAGTCCTACTGGCTGTCGTTCACTGTCACCCAGCAGAATACCGCCTTCTTCGATCATATGCAGGCTTTTACGGGCAACGAGGCAGGCACGGGCGGCCTCGTTACGTTCAAGGACTCCAATTGGTTCATGTCGGTAGTGCTGGCACATCAACCGCATTTCCCCGACCAGCCTGCCGGGACCCGCGTTTTCTGGGGCTATGCGTTGCACCCCGACCGGGTGGGCGACTTTGTAGCGAAGCCAATGTCGGAGTGCACCGGTCAGGAGATATTGATCGAGCTTTCTGGTCACCTCAACCTCGACCTGACGGTATTCGAAACGGCGAACTGCATTCCTTGCCGAATGCCCTATATCACCAGCATGTTCATGCCGCGTGCGAGCGAAGACCGTCCGCTGCCGGTCCCAAAGAACTCGAAGAACCTCGCCTTCGTCAGTCAATTCGTCGAAATACCCGAAGATGTAGTCTTCACCGTCGAATACTCTGTGAGGGTCGCGCAAATGGCGGTTTATCAACTGCTTGGGATCGATGCGGTGATTCCATCAATAATACATCACGATAAGTCGGCGATGGTAAACCTCAACGCGGTGATCAAGGCATTTCGGTAGTACGCCGTCAGCCCAGTCAGGCGCCTGTATCCTGAGACTATAGACGAAGTTCGGCACCTGGCTGTGCCGCTCGTTGTTGCTCGGGCGCCAGAGTGGCTCCGTCACCGCGGCTGAACCGCGAGGAGGGTGGATGTCACACGTCGGGCTCCCATAGTCGGTCGATCACGCCCACGCCGGGATAGACGACGAGCAGTTCGGTGCCTGGATCCACGCGGAGCGTGGTTTCACCCTCGGCGAGCCACACCCCGCACGCCTCGAAGCCGTCGTTGTCGATCGCGCCGCCGCCCTGGAGCGGCACTAGCCAGATCGGCCGACCGTCACTGGCAAGCGTCGCCTCAGCGCGACCATGATGCTGGCGATGACAAGCTGCGGCACAATATCTCCGTGTCTCAGGGGATCGCCGGACGTTCGATCCTCGACGACCTGCTAGAACCTTGGCAGGAACTAAGA
>Ga0209231_1000205_pt1 | contig 41190 bp, 31 predicted proteins | sample Deesub45470m_DNA_FD_188086 | JGI IMG/M metagenome (GOLD analysis project Ga0209231, IMG submission 188086) | Deep subsurface microbial communities from North Pacific Ocean - 450_OLKR46/470m Metagenome (SPAdes) (version 2) | ecosystem: Environmental > Terrestrial > Deep subsurface > Unclassified ... | reverse complement strand
CGCCGTGGCAGTTGGAGCAGGGCGCGGTGCCGCCGGCAGTACCTGGACCTTCGGCGGCGACAACCTGGTCGGTGACGGTAACGTTTCGCACGGGCGCAACTGGGACACGCCGCAGGATGCAGTGGCCGAAGTCATGGCCAACCATTCCAGCGCCAACGCCTGCAACTCCTGCCACGTCTATGCGGACGCTCCCTACAGCAGCACCTGGGGAACCGGCAACCACGGCAACGACAAGATCGATATGAACAGCACCGTCGGCTATGACCAGAACAACTGGAACTGTACCGGGGCCTGCCATTCCGGCGCCGGCAACACCGGCCACAACCTCGAGGATTCGGCCTGGACGGTCAATCCGCTGGCCGGTCCGGGACTTTCCTGCACCGGCTGCCACGATGGCCTTGGCACTGCTCAGTTCAAGGTCGGCCCGGGGAGTTCCCATACGGATCCCGACGGCACCGGTGGCACCTATGCCGCCGGGGCAGGCAACTGCGAGGTCTGCCACTTTAACGGCCACGGCACCCGCACCACAGGCACCATCGGCGTCAATTGGGATAATCGCACGATGGGAACCAATTACACCGCCGACAGCAAAATCTATCTGAAAAAACTGGCCGGGAGTGAGACCACCGAAGCCGATATCTGCTGGAATTGCCATTGGGGCACCAACATGCCGACCATCAGCCCGCAGATCAAGGAGTTCGGCAGTACGCAAGGGGCTTACCAGACCGGCAACCTGACCCAGCGCAACTGGTTCGGTGCCACCTGGCAGAGTGCCAACTTCGGCGCCTATAAAAATGGGGGTATTGCTTCAATCCACCAGGCTCAATCGTCCCTGACCGTCGATCCGACCATCGACTCCGCTCTGGCCGCCGGAGATGTGGCGACCATCGGTTGCACCTCCTGTCACGACGTGCACCGGATCGGGAACAACACCTTTATTCCGGCCGGCCAGCCGTACTTGCGCGGCAGTTGGACCTCCAATCCCTTTAAGGAGGATGGCGCACCGCTAAGCAGCCAGAGCTTCAGCAGCGATCGCGGCGCCGTCCCCCGGGGTATCAAGACAGCGGCCACCAACGGGATCGGCGGCTGGCAGATCGAGCAGAACAATGCGACCTTCACCAATACCACCTATGCCGGCGCAGGCGGTTTTGCCGGTCTCTGTGCCTACTGCCACACCCAGGCGAAACTCGAGGGGATGGGGTGGAGCGGTCACAAAGGGGCGGTTTCCGGTTTCAGCGGCAACACCGGCAACAACCTCTTCCGCACCAACCTGCGCGGTTCGACCGGTAGCTACCAGCAGGGGCACATGAGCTACGTCGCCACCACCACCGGGCGCTCCGGCACCTGGATCGGCGGTCTGCGCAACGCCCGGCAGTGGAGCGACGGGGTGGCGCCGCAGGATATCGACTCCCTGCAGATTGCCGGTGCAACCACCGTCTACCCCTTTGGGGCGGTGAAGTCGATCAGCATGGACAGCACGACGGCGCAGAACAACTTCCACAACTTCTCCTGTTCCAAGTGCCACAGCCCGCACGCCTCGCGCCTGCCGCGGCTGATGATCACCAACTGTCTCGACGTGAAGCACAATACCTGGGATGACAGCCAGGGGATCCCGGCCAACTGGGCGGCGGGGACCAACAATGCCAAACAACTGGCCTATGCCCCGACAGCGCAAAATTGTCACCGCAATGTGGATGCTGCCGACGGCAACCGCGAGTTGAGCGGCGAGGCGGGTTGGAACTCGGTCACCCCCTGGTAAGAACGGCGGGTAGAGAGGCTCTATGACAGATACCGAAGGCCGGGATTATTTCCGGCCTTCGGTCGTTTGCGGGGGGGAGGGGGATGTGCGTGAGACAAGGTTGCGGCACTGGATCGATTGTTGGCCCCCTTTTTCTTCCCCCTGTGACCTCGGGGCGTTCATCCCGGGGGATGCGGTCGCGAGGCCGGGCGGCCCTTTGTCGGCTTGGGGACTTGGGGTCAGCCCTGTCCAGCGAGCTCTTGGTCAATATTGAAATGCCGGTGCCAGAGGCTTGAATAAGGTTTTTCAAGAAGGTTTTTTCGCTTGTCGATCCGTAAAAAAAAGAGGCCGGGAGGGTTTTCCTCCCGGCCTCATGGTTTTGTCTTTGCCGAAGTATTGATGCTAATCGGCCAGGAGTACCAGACGGAAACCGCAATTGTTCTGCCGCCTGGCGGGGTCGATCCAACTGCGGGCGCTCGAGGTGATATCTTTCGCATAATCCTTGAACGAGCCGCCGCGCTGGATGCGCTCCTTTGCGGCGCCTTCCAGCCAGGCGCTGCCATCCACCGGCGCCCCTTTGTAGGTGTCGTGGCGCCTGTCCAAGCACCATTCGTAGACGTTGCCGTGCATGTCAAAGAGTCCGAACCGGTTCGCCGAGAAGGAGCCGACCGGCGCCGTCATTCTCCCCTGCCAGCGGCTGGTACATTCCTGGCAATTGGCGTTCCCCGAGCCGATGGCGTTGCCCCACCAGTAGGCACTGTTGCTGCCGGCTCGGGCGGCGTATTCCCACTGGGCTTCGGTCGGCAACTGGAAGTGCCGGCCTGTTTTTTCGTTCAGCCAGGCGGCAAAGGCGTTGGCCTCGTCCCAGGTCACGTTGATCACGGGCCGGTTGCCACGGCCCCACCCGGCATCGTCCGGGAGGGGTTGGCCGGTGGCGCGGGCATAGGTGTCGTACTGGTCGAAGGTCACCTCCTGGGTACCGATCAAAAACTCCTTGACTGTGACGCGGTGCAGCGGTCGTTCGAAGTCGTAGCCGGTGTGGGTGGTATCGCCCATGTCAAAGTTGCCACCCTTGATGCGGACGAAGGTCATGCCGGTGAGTGGTTCGGTATAGTCGGCCCCGGTCGTTTCGGCCTTGGCCGAAGGGAGGGGGAAGGAGAGGGCGAGGAGGGCTGCGGTCAGGCAACTCAAGGTGATTTGGATTCTGCTCTTCATGAACAAGGTTCGGATCTCCATTGTTTTGGGCAAAGGGGGCGTTCCAGGCCGGGGGAAAGATCCTGGACGCAGGAACTCAGGGCGAAGCGGCAAAAATGAGATGGGGCTCTTACCACCCCTTCCCCTTCGGTTCGAGTTTCACCAGATCGTATTTCCGGCTCCCGACGCCGATCTTTTCGCCGTGCGCCAGGGTGATCTCCCAGTCGATGTCGGGGTGGACGCCGCGGAACTTGTCGCCGCCGGGTTCCGCGCCGCTCTGCAGGGCGGTGCCCGGGAGGCCCGGGGCGGCGTTGACCAGATCGGCGCAGGCCTGGTCGAGGGCGACGGGGTCGGTGGAGACGGCGATGCCGATGTCGGCGACGATCGGCGCGTCCGTGTGGCCGTAGCAGTCGCAGGCCGGGGAGAGCTGGGTGATGAAGTTGACGAAGAGTTTTTTCCCCTCCTTGCCGTGGAGGGCCCCGAGGGCGTATTCGGCCATCTTCTTCATGACCTGCGGCGGCCCCTCGTTCCACTGGATCTGGATTGCCTTCTCCTGGCAGACGGTGATGCAGCGTCCGCAGCCGGCGCACTTCTCGGGGTCGATCCGCGCCTTCCCCTCGATGAAGGTGATGGCGTCGTGGACGCAGGCCTTGAGGCAGGCGGCGCAGGCGGTACAGAACTTCTCCGCCACCTGCGGGGCGACGTTGGAGTGCTGTTCGAGCTTCCCCTGGCGGCTCGAGCATCCCATGCCGAGGTTTTTCAGGGCGCCGCCGAAGCCGGTGAGCTCGTGGCACTTGAAGTGGGAGACGGTGATCAGGGCGTCGGCTTCGAGGATGGCGTCTCCGATCTCGACCTGGTTCAGGATCTCGCCTTTGATCCCGATCCGGCGGGCGCTGTGGCCGCGCAGACCGTCGCACATGATCAGCGGCGCCCCGGCCACGGCGTAGGCGAAGCCGTTCTCGATGCCGCAGGTCAGAGCCGAAATCGCCTCCTTGCGCTCGCCGGGGTAGAGGGTGCAGGAGTCGGTGAGAAACGGTTTGCCGCCGAGGCTCTTGACCCGATCGACCACCCGGCGCAGAAAGGTCGGGCGGATGTAGGCGTGTCCCCCCTTTTCGCCGAAGTGGATCTTGATGGCGGTCAGATCGCCGCGGGCGACGATCCCTTCGATCCCGGCCTCTTCGAGGAGGCGTTCGAGCTTGCCGAAGAGGTTCTCCCGGTGGCCGGCCCGCATGTCGGCAAAGTAGACGGTGCTGCGCATGGCTGCTCCTTTTTCGTTTCCCCGCCGGGGCGGAGGAGATGATAAGTCAAAACATGGCCAGACGTTACCACAGCAGAAATGTTTGTTCAAATGCAATAGGAGAAACGGTGTTTTGAAAATCTGGCAATAGTTGCCCTGGGCATTTTGGCCAGCGGGTAGAACTCAGGGCCGAGGTTCGGTCCGATCCCTGGCTTGCCGTCGCCCTCCGGATCTTGTCCACGCATCCCCTGATGTCGATCCTTTCTCTGGAAACAAAAGTGCAATCAAAAAGTGTTATAATGATTCTGAGACTTTTGCCGAGGAGGTTTGATGTGGAACCGGAACAGCGCTTTCGCCTGCTGCAGCGAGCCCGGCTCAAAAAACTGTTTAAACGCACCCTGCTGCTCCTCCTGGCGGGACTCCTCCTTTACTACTGTGTCGCCCTGGTCTACGCCACCAAGACGATCTACAAGGTGCGGCGCAACTATGCGGTGATTCTCGAGGACCTCTCCGGAGACCGGCGTGTGGTGCAGGACGTCGGCTGGCATACCCGCCTCCCCTTTTTCACCCGTCTCGAACTGGAAGTGCCGTTGATGAACCAGCAGGTTTATCTCGGCGGGGTTCAGGAAGGGGAGCGGATCATGAGCCGCGGCAACGTGGCGTTGTGGACCAGCGCCATGCTCACCTACCGCATCGCCGACCTGCAGCGCTGGGGGATCGAGAACAAGTCGCCGCAGACCTTGCTGCAGAACGACTTCGACGGCATCGTCAAGGACGTGATGCAGAGCCAGACCGTCGACGAGCTGATCTCGGGACGGGAACGGATCAAGGAGCAGATCTACCGCGATCTCAAGGACCGGCCGATCAACGAGGGGGGGCCGACCCTGGAGCAGAAGTACGGGATCGAGGTCGTCTCCTTCATCCTCCGGGACACCCGCTTCGGCGAAAAGCTCGCCGAGGCCAGCGAGGAGAAGAAACGTCGGGAACTGATCGCCGAGGCGGAAAACTACGCTGCCGATCTCGAAGCCAGCCGCACCCGCAAGCTCTACGCCGCCTACCGGGACGGCGTGCAGGAATTCCGCGACTCCCTGGGGCTCAAGGGGGAGAACGACCGCTTCCTCTTCGACTTTCTCAACCAGCAGCGCTGGGCGGCGGCCTACGAGAAGAACCAGCAGGGGCAGAACACCTTCGTGCTCAACAATACCGCCGGCTCTCCCCCCGTGGTCCTGCCGAACCCCGCCGGCACGACCGGAAAGGATCTGACGACCGTCCATGGCCAAACCCCGCAAAACAAGAAGCCCGGTGTACGTCCGGCTCCCGGAGAAGCGCATCAGGCAGATTGAGGCGCTGGTCGCCGGGTGGGGGTTCGAAACCCGCCTATTCGTGCTGCGCCGCCTGCGCCAATACGATCCGTCCCGCTCCTTCATCGGTCTCCTCTTCGCCTGGTTGCGCCGCCTGCTCCACCCCCAGGAGCGCAGCTTCAAGCTCCTGCGCGACCCCGAGCAGCTCTCCGACTGGCGGCGCCGTTTCGAGGTCGCCGGGTCGCAGAGCGCCCTGGCGGCCTGGAACCGGATCCTCGAAAAAGAACTCGACTGGCACGATTACCAGTACCTGGTCTTCCTCCTCGAGCGGGAAACCGCCGATATCTACGTCCCTCCGTCCTTCCTCGAGATCTTCCGCAAAATCTACCACGCCCACATTCTCAAGGAGTACACCGAGGATCCGGCGGTCCCCCGCGCCCCCCTGGTGCTGGTGATCGGCGGCTCGGGGAGCGGCAAGAGCGCCACGGTGCGCCAGGCCCTCGAAGAGGCGGTTTTTTCCTCCGAGGTGCGGCCGGTGGTCGATCTGCAGGCGCAGTGCGACGAGGTGCTGGCCGACCAGCCGTTCTGGCGGAGCCTGGAGGAGGTCGATCCGGAACTGGCGGTGCGCATCGAGCGCCGGCGCAAGGCCGAACGCCTGCGCTTCTGGGCCCGTCTGCCTGGGTTCAAGTATTTCTTCCGCGAGAGGATCGGCCAGGCCCTCTCGGCCCTCGAAGAGGAGGGGGTCTGGGTGGACTACGCGATGATCACCCCCAACGATTATCAGACCGCCTGGGCCGGAGAGCCCGGCAACTACCTGCGCAAGGCGATGGGCGATCCCCAGCGCACCTGCATCCGTCACATCGAGGAGGCCCACAGCGCCTTCGGCCGCCCCGATCAGATGAGCAGCGTCAAGGGGCAGCAGGCGACCCTCGTCGATGCCGCCAACATCCTCCTCGACGAGATCTCCTTCGGCCGCCGCGACTGCCTGCTGATCGCCACCAGCGACCAGCCCGAGCAGTTCGACCCCGCCGTCTACCGCCGTTTCGTCGAGCGGGGGCTGGTCCTCGATGTCGGCGAACTCTGGGACGATGCGGCGAGCCTGAAGGAAGTGGTGCGGATGGAGCTGCGGCGCCACAACTTCACCTTCGCCACTCTCCCCGGAGCCGGGGGACGCACGCTCAGCGAGGCCGATCTGGCCGGGACGGTGGCACGCCTTTCTCCCATCTTTCGCGAGCGCAGCCTGCGCATTACCCCGGCCTATGTGCGCCGGCTCATCGACTCGATCATCGCCTTGCGCGGCGATTATGCCCTGGCCGACCTCGACGACCAGTTCCTGGTCCGCGACGCCCTCAAGGCAGTGGCGCGCAACGCCCACGGCACCCTCTACAAGAAGGTGGTCGGCCACCTGGAGAGGGGGATCCGCTGGGAGGATTACATCGGCGCGATCAAGAACGAATTTTCCGAGATGGCCAACAATGCCCTCTTCTACAACGTCAACGACGAGAAGGGAGTCGTCCTCACCGGCCCCCCCGGCTCGGGGAAAACCTACATGGTGCGGGCCTGGCTGGGGGACAACCGCGAGGTGCAGGATCTGGTGGTCAATCTCGGCGATCTGGCCGATCCGGTCAATCCCCTCGAGGGGATGGTCGACAACCTGGAGCGGGTCTACGACATCGCCAAGATGCTCTCCCCGGCGATGGTCTTCTTCGACGAGGGGGACGCCGTCGCACCACGGCGCTCTTCCCAGGGGGGCAACCCCTACGACAAGGTCACCAACCGCTTTCTCTCCATCATCGACGGCGAATCCCCCCTCTCCCGGGTCTTTACCGTTCTGACCACCAATCGCCTCGATATCCTCGATCCGGCGCTGATCCGCTCCAAGCGCCTCAAAGTCCTCGCCGTCACCGGCCACATGCGGGACGAGGACGCATTGCGGATCATGCGCAAGGAGATGGCGGGGATTCCCCTTGCCGAGGAGCTGAGTTTCGAGGAGATGGTGCGCATCGCCCGCAGCCTCTGCGAGACCCCGGCCGACTTTACGGCGTTTGCCGAGAAGGTGCGCTCCTTGCGCGCCACGGAGATCGAGGTGATCGGCAAGCTGATGGAGGCGGTGCACGGCTCGGAGGAGGAGCGGGTCCGCTTCGTCCGCTTCAACTACAAAACTCTCCTCGGCCTCCTCGAGGGGGTGGACGGCGAGCCGGAGCTGGCGCTGCAGAGTCGTCATGGCGAGGAGGGTCTACTGGCGGTTCTCGACGGGGTGGCGCAACAGCTGGCGCATGTGAAGGAGGTGGGGATCTATCCGGTGACCCGCTGGCACCTGGCCAGCGCCCGGTCGCAGCTCGGCGCCAGTCCGACCCGCCGGGGCAAGCAGCAGCTCGACGAGTTTCTCGAGACCGAACTCTCCCGCGAGCCGCAGGTCGGCTTCGTGGTCGGGGTGGGGGCCAACGATGTCAGCGGCGTCCTCCTTCCCGTCGCCTCGGCCCTAGTCTACCGGGTCTTTCCCGAAAAAGTCGTGGTCACCGGCGCCGTTTCCTCCGCCGCCGCCGGCGCGGCCGAACTCGACCTGGCGGTGCAGATGACCCGGCAGAGCGCCCAGGAGGCGCTGACCCTGGTGGAAAATTACCTGCAGTCCCTGGCCCCGCAGCACAACGTCTCCCGGCTCCTCGGCGAATTTCTCGACGGGTACACCATCCATCACCAGCTCCTCTCGGCCTCCTACAACGTCGGCGGACCGTCGGCGGGATTCGCCCTGGCCATCAATACCCTCTCGGTCCTTCTCTGTCTGCCGGTCCTCAACGATTTCGGCATCACCGGAGCGCCGTGGATCAAGGGGGCGCAGGCGGGGGAGGTCGGCGCCTCGGTGATCATCGGCGGCCACCGCAAGAAAGCGGAAAAGGTTCTGCAGTACCTGCGCCGGATGTACATGCCGCTGCAGAACTACCAGGATCTCGAGCCCGAGGTTCTCGATGCCTATCGTCTCGAAGGACGGGACATCCGCGGGGTGCGCAGCTTCTCCGCCCTGGTTCCCGAGGTCTTCGACTTCGGTACGGAGCATCGCCGGTACCTGTCGGTCTTTATGGAGCGGCGCATCGCCGCCGACCTGGGGGGAGGCGAAGGGGCGGCGGGGCAGCTGGCGGAGATGGAGCTGAAGCTGCGCGGGGAGGCTGAAGGAGAGCTTCGACGCCGTCTCGAGGCGTTGCGACGTTTTGTCTCCGAGGGGGCGCCGCAGGGTCACGTCAGCCTTGAGGCCTTGTTCGAGAGGGGTAAAAGCCCCAATCTGCAGTGACGGGCTTGAAATGCTCAACATTCGGTGGCAGAATCAAGAGGTTTTTCATCCCATGATTCCCAGGAGCTGAAGCGATGGCCATCGTCAACCCCGATCCGATGCTGGAATTGAAACTGATGCAGGAGAAGATGGACCGGCTCTTCGACCTGAGCCGGGCGGGGAGCTTTGGCGAGCCGCTGGAGGCCGGGGTCTGGCAGCCGGCGGTGGACATCTACGAGGACGATCGCGAGGTGGTGGTCAAGATGGAGCTCCCCGAGGTGGAGCAGAAGGACATCGACCTCCATATCGAGGGGAATACCCTGATCATTCAGGGGGAGCGCAAGCTCGAGAGGGAGGAGAAGATGCAGAATTACCACCGTATCGAGCGCTGCTACGGCACCTTCCGCCGCAGCTTTGTCCTCTCGGCCAGCGTCGACCAGGAGAAGGTGCGGGCCACCTGCAACCAGGGAGTCCTCAAGGTCGTCCTGTTGAAAAAGAACCACGGCGAGGCCCGGCAGATCGATATCGAGGCCGGCTGAACGGTTGTTCTCTTTTTCTCCGATGAAACGACAAAACGGCGACCTGAGGGTCGCCGTTTTGTCGTTTGTGCCATGAGGCGCAGCATGCTGCGCCCTTTTACGTCTTATTGACGATCTGCGCCCTGGCCGTTGAACCCGACTGGTTAAAATCGGGCGCAGCATGCTGCGCCCTTTTACGTCTTATTGGCGATCTGCGCCCTGGCTGTTGAACCCGACTGGTTAAAATCGGGCGCAGCATGCTGCACCCCTACAATGAATTCGATTTTTCAGCTCGGCGTCAGCGTTCCCGGCGCTTCATCCTCCCTCTGACCGGCAAGGTAAACCGTGCGGCTCGGGAAGGCGAACTCGAGCCCCATCCCTTCGAGAATGTCCATGATTTGCAGGCAGACGTCCTCCCGCGCCGCGAGGTAGTCCGCCCAGGCGGTGGTGGTGGTGAAACAGTAGACGAGGATATCGAGGGAGGAGGCGCCGAATTCGGTGAAGTTGACGAGGGAAAACTCCTGGTCGATGGCCGGATGGCGACCGAGCATGGCGCGGATGGCGGCGACGGCGTCGCGCATCTCTTGCGGCGTCGTCCGGTAGGTGACGCCGACGGTGAGCATGATGCGCCGCTTCGGCATGCGGCTGAGGTTGTCGATGGCCATGTTGGTGATGGTGCTGTTGGGGACGCTGACCAGGGTCTTGGCAAAAGTGCGGATCTTGGTGGAGCGAAAGCCGACCTCCTCGACGGTTCCTTCGATGTCGCCGGCCTTGACCCAGTCGCCGATATGAAAGGGCCGGTCGAGAATGATCATCAACGAGCCGAAGAGGTTGGAGATCGTGTCCCGGGCCGCCAGGGCCACGGCGAGGCCGCCGATGCCGAGGGAGGCCAGAAGGGTGGATATGGAGAAGCCGAGACTCTGTATGGCCATCAGAACCGCCATGAAGACGATGAAGATTCTCAGACTCTTGCGCACGAAGGGAAGGAGGTTGTCGTCGAGGGTCGACTCGGTGCGGCTGACCAGGGTGCCGAGAAAGGTATCGAGCACCGACACCAGGTTGAAGAGGACCCAGGCCATATCGAAGATGACGAGAATTTTAAGAAAGGTTGCCGCGAAGCCGGGGAGGTCCACCGGCTCCGACGGCAACTGGAGAATCTGCACCGCGGCAAAGAGTCCGGCGATGACGATGAAAAATTCGGCCGGCTTGCGGATGCAGTTCAGGGCCTGGTCGTCGTAGCCGTTGTCCGTTTTGCGGGCAAAGGGGAAGAGGACGGTGACAAAGAGGTGGCCGAGGACCCTCTTGAGGATCAGGGTCAATAGGAGCAGGGCAAAGGCGGCGGCGAAGCGGCCGAGGGCGATGCCGAGAAAGGTTTGGGAGAAAAGCTGCGACAGGGTTTCGAGCATGAAAGTCCTCCGGGGGAAAAGAGTGCTCCCTTACTTACCAGATGGGGGACGCCGATGCAAGGCTCGCCGTCCCTGCAGAGAGAGCAGGGCCTGCTAGAATGGAGGTAGTCAACACACCCGAAAAAGAGGAGAAATGATGAAGGCCGAAAATCTGACACGGAAAATACTCGCCGCCCATCTTGTCGAAGGGACCCTGGTCCCCGGCGAGGAGATCGCCATCCGGATCGACCACACCCTGCTCCAGGACGCCACGGGGACGATGGCCATGCTCGAGTTCGAGGCCCTCGGGCTCGAACGGGTGAAGGTCGGCCTTGCGGCCCAGTATGTCGATCACAACCTCCTGCAGACCGACAACAAGAATGCCGACGACCACCGGTATCTGCAGACCGCCTGCGCCCGCTACGGCATTCACTTCTCCCGTCCCGGCAACGGCGTCTCCCACCAGGTGCACATGGAGCGTTTCGGACGGCCGGGGCTGACCATGATCGGGGCCGACAGCCACACCCCCGGCGCCGCCGGAGTCAGCATGCTCGCCATCGGCGCCGGGGGGCTCGACGTCGCCCTGGCCATGGCCGGCCACCCCTATCACCTCCCCTGCCCGAAGGTCCTCGGCGTCCGGCTCACGGGGAAGCTTTCCGACTGGGTCAGCGCCAAGGACGTCATCCTCGAGATGCTCAGGCGCTACGGCGTCAAGGGGTGCGTCGGCATGATCATCGAGTATCACGGCCAAGGCGTCGCCACCCTCTCGGCGACGGACCGCGAGACGATCGGCAACATGGGGACCGAACTCGGCGCCACGACGACCGTCTTCCCCTCCGACGGCCGCACTCGGGCGTACCTGGAGGCCCAGGGGCGGGGGGACGCCTGGCAGGAGCTTGCCGCCGACCCCGGCTGCTCCTATGACGAAGAGGCCGAACTCGACCTTTCCCAGGTCGAGCCCCTCATCGCCTGCCCGACCTCCCCGGGGAACATCAAGCGGGTGCGGGAGGTGGCGGGGATCAAGGTCGATCAGGCCATCGTCGGCTCGAGCGTCAACTCTTCCTTCCGCGACCTGATGGTGGTGGCCCGCATCGTCGAGGGTCGCCATGCCCATCCGGAGACCTCCTTCCACATCAACCCCGGCAGCCGCCAGGTCCTGGAGAACATCGCCGATCAGGGGGGCGTCATGCCGCTCCTCCTCGCCGGGGCCCGCATCCACCAGAGCGGCTGCCTGGGGTGCATCGGCATGGGTCAGGCGCCGGGGACCGGCCAGGTGAGCCTGCGCACCTTTCCCCGCAACTTCCCCGGCCGCTCGGGAACCAAGGACGACAAGGTCTACCTCTGTTCTCCGGAAACCGCCGCCGCCGCGGCCTTGAAAGGGGTGATCACCGATCCCCGGGATCTCGGCAGGGAAATGGCCTATCCCCGGATCGAGGATCCGAGAAAATACCTCGTCGACGAATCGTCCATCCTCTTTCCCCCGGCCGCCGGGGAAAAAACCGAGATCGTGCGCGGCCCCAATATCAAGCCCCTCCCCGACTTCGAGCCTTTGCCCGAAACCCTCGAGGCCGAGGTGGTGCTGCGGGTGGAGGACAACGTCTCCACCGACACCATCATGCCGGCCGGAAACAAGGTCCTCCCGTTGCGCTCCAACATCGAGGCGATCAGCGAGTTTGTCTTCTATCAGATCAACGCCGATTTTCACAGGGAGTGCAGGGAGAAGGGGAACGTGATCGTCGTCGGCGGCGAAAACTACGGTCAGGGGTCGAGCCGCGAGCACGCCGCCCTGGCCCCGCGCTTTCTCGGCGTCCGGGCCAAGATCGTCAAGAGCTTTGCCCGGATTCACAAGGCCAATCTCTGCAACTTCGGCATTTTGCCGCTGACCTTTAAAAACCCCGACGACTTCGCTCTCTTCGAGAAGGGGAAGACGGTGCGCTTTCCCGGGGTGAAGAATCACCTCGAAAAAGGGGCGACGGAAATTCCTGTGGAAATCGGCGGGAAGACGGTTCTCACCTCCCTCGACGTCTCAGAGCGCCAGCGGCAGAATCTCATCGCCGGCGGGACCCTGAATCTGGTGCGCCGGGAGTTGAAGAAATAAAACCGGTCCGGCCCTCGGCCGCCAACACAAAAGCCGCCCGGTCAGCCATGGCTGATCGGGCGGCTTTTGTGTTGGAAAAAGGAACTGGGTTATGCACTAAACTTCACCACGTGGACGCTGTTGTAGATTTTCGAAAGTCAGGAAAAATAGGACATAGACGGAATACAGCCCAAAAAACCCAGTGCTTCTTCCGGGAGAACATATTGGAAAAAACGAAAGCATGATGGGCGTCTGTTCATCCCAGGTAAACGGAAAGAAAGGTGAACAGGGCAAAGCCGCCGATGAAGAACAGGGCAGCTGAACGGGCCTCCTCCCCTTCGTGGGCTTGGGGGACGATTTCCTCTACGGTGACGGTGACGAGAATGCCGGCGGTGAAGGCCAGCAGCAGCATCTTGGCCAACTCCGGTCCGCCGCGTACCCCGAAGTAGCCGATCATTGCCCCGGCAAGAACCGGCAGAGCGAAGGAGAGGGAAAGAAGCAGGCGCAACCGGCGAGCGATCCCCCGACGACGGAAACTGGCGATGGTGGCGAACCCCTCCGGAAGGTCGGCGGAAACCTGCCCAAGCGCCAGCAGCAGACCGAGACGCAGGTCGACAGTCGAGCCGGCGCCGATCATCAAACCGTCGTTGAACAGATCGACCGAAACGGCGAAGAAAATGGCCCAGGGTCCGAAATCCCCTTCCGAGCCGAACCGGCAGTTCAGTAGATCGATGGTTTTATCCGCCAGGACAAAAAACCCGCCGCCGGCCAGAAGGGCCAGGACCACCAGCCAGGCTGGCTCGATAGATAGCGCTCTGGGCATCAGCTCCATCCCAACCACCGCGAGGACGATCCCGGCCGCCGCGTGCAGAGCCAGACTCAGGGTCCGCTCGGAGACCGGCAGCATTTCGGCCACCAGACCCCCGGCGAAGTTCCCGACCGCCGGCAGGGCGGCCAGGGTCAGAACAATGAGAACTTCAGGCATTCCGCACCTCCTCAACTCATTCCAGATCCCGCTTCATCTGCTCGAACTGCTCCCGGTCGATCTCACCGCGGGCATAGCGCTCTTTCAGGATGTCGATCGGACTCTTCGATGGGCTCTCATTGGGGCCTTGGCGGGAGGTCAGCCTCCTGGCCAGCACCACGATTCCGGCAATCACCAGTATCCAGAAGACCAGCATGATAATCCAGCCGCCCCAACCCATCATAGGCATCCCGTGCATCCAGTCGCTTCCGTACATCGCTCCTCCTCGGCTGGTGGTTACGTGCCTGAGTTTATCAACCGATCTTCACAGCGCCACCCGGACATGCCAGAGCCCGCACCGGTTGGATGCGGGCTGATAAAAGAGGAAGACCGCAATTATGGCCAACCTCCCGTCTTTTTCAGTTTCACTGTCCCACCATGCCGCCACCATCTGCGCTTTATGGAGCAACTTCTCTTTTCATGCGCTCGAAATCTTCGCGGTCGATGTCACCGGCGGTATAGCGGTGCTTAAGAATCGAAAGCGGTGAGGGGCCGGGGAGTGCTCGCCGGCCGTGCTGCTCCAGCAGGGACCGCACCAGCCACACGGCTATCAGGATAATTGCCAGACAGAAAGCCAGATTGATCATCCACCCCCAGGGGCCGCCGAAAAATGACCCGGGTCCGCAGACACAGTTGCCGTGCCAGGATCTCATCATCGGAAATTCTCCTCCAGTTCGGTTTAGGATAGGGAAGATCCCAGCGATTACTCGCCGCGGGCGTATTTCGTCAGATACCCAAGGATCGCATTTTTCTGTTCCGGCGCCAAAGGCTCGAAGCCCATGTTCTCCATGTTGCCGGCCATTCCTTCCACGATGTTCTTCCAGCCTGCGGACGTATAGCCCGAAGGATCAGGCAGGGCATGGCACTGTGAGCAGGTCTGGGCAAAGGCCTGCCCTCCCGGTTCGCCGCTTTCGGGGAGGCCTGAGCCTCTCATCGCCTTGAAGGCGTTTTGTTGCAGGTAGCCAATGAGCGTGTTTCTCTCTTCCTGGCTCAGCGGCTGGATATCGGCGCGCCTCATCATCCCCATGCCTCCCCTGGCCATCATCTGCATGCGCCGGTCCATGCGCTCAACGATATACCATTCCTGCGAGGCGTGCTGCCGTGGTGAAACCAGGCCGTGGCACTGCGTACATTTGCTCTTGAGAATCTGGGCGCCGGACGATTCGGGTTCAGGCAGGCTGGCCGGATCAATCGGCTGCGGCGTGACATCCATCATTCGGCACATCCCGCCGCCGCGCATCATGCCCTGCCCCATCCCCCCGCCCATCCACTGGGCGAAGGTAAGGGTCGTGATGAACGCCGTCAGAAGGATACCCATTGGAATGGCAAGCAGCACTTTTTCTGTAGAGGTTTGTTCATGATAGATTCTCCGTGGCTGAAAAACGGCTACCAGCAGCAGTTCATTTGAGGGCCGGGCACCATGGCCGCACGCGTGCGGTGCTGATGATTACAGCCCGTGTAGGCGCAGGTGAAGTATGGTCCGAAGCCGGTGCCGGCGACCCCGGCCACCTCGGTGTTGGTCTTATCGATCAAGCTCCAGTATTGGCGTTCAAGCTGGGAAAGGTCAGTTTCCAGGGTATTCAACTGCGCAACGGTAGTGCTGCCGTTGGCCCGGGCCTTCGCCAACTCGGTCGATTTGGTATCAAGTCTCTGCTGCAGTTCATGGATTTGGGGCTGGTACTTGTTTTGAACTGCTTCGATCTGTTTCTGCTGTTCGTTCGACAAGGACATTGCCGCGGCCGTCGAGCCGCGGCTGTATCCATTATCGTGTCCCCAACCGTTGCCCATCCAGCCGAAGGCGGGTATGGCCGAAATCAGCAGAATTATCAGAGCTGTCACTATCAATGTCTTACGGCTTATCATGACTTTTCTCCTTTTCAAGAGTGAGGGTTAGGTCGAGGCGGTCTCCGCCTGATGTTCCGGATTCAGCCCCTGGCTGCAGAAAGGACAGCACATCCAGGTATGCTCCACGATCCGGCTGCAGGATGGACAATTGCGCTTGAGGGTTTCTCCGCAGTGCGGACAGCGGAAATAGACCTCACCGATGACTCCCTGGCAATGTGGGCAGTGGAGTGTGGGCGAGCTATCCCTTCGGGCAGAGCGCTGGGCCAGCCAGACGGCGAAACCGAGGAGAACGAAAACAAGTAAGCCCGGCAACAGCCAACCTCCCCAGAACCAGCCACCACTCCAACCAGGCGCGCAATACATAATCCTCAGTATCCCCGATGCCCGCAGCCGCTGTAGTGGCTGTGATTGTGACCATGGCCGTGGCCCCAATGGCCGCAGCCGGAAAGGGTGAGCACACCCGCGAGAAGCAACAGCAGAATCGTGGTTTTCATAGAACCTCCATAGCTTGGGTTATCGTTACTCTGAAACTTGGCAAGGAAGATGCCAGCTCTGGAAAATGATTCAAGTGGTTGAACTCAAGCAGAATTCGGTTTGGAGGGAGATAGGCGGTGTAAAAATTTTTGGCGGCAAGGACGGGTGGCGGGGGTGGGGATCGTCAAATTTTTTGACAGCCCCCTTTGGACGGTGCTTTAAAGCAGGTTGTATTCCTTCAGTTTATTCTGCAGGGTCTGCCGGGTAATGCCGAGAATCTCGGCGGCGCGGGTGCGATTGCCGTCGGTCGTTTTCAAGGTGGCGAGGATCATCTCCTTTTCCATCTCGCGCAGAGTCAGGCCGGGGCGCGGGACGACAGGGTGCACCCCACTCTCGGCAGCCGAACGGATCGCCGGGGGGAGTTCGCGCACCGTGATCTGTTCGCCGAGGCAAAGAATGACAGCCCTTTCGATGGCATTCTCCAACTCACGGATATTGCCGGGCCAGCCATAGGCGAGGAGCGCCTCCATGGCTTCGGGTTGAAAGGAGCGAATGTCCTTACGGTTTTTGCCGCTGTACTGCTTCAGAAAATATTCGGCCAGCAGCGGAATGTCCTCAGGGCGCTCACGCAATGCCGGCAAGTGCAAGGGCACCACACTTAGACGGAAGAAGAGATCCTGGCGGAAAGCGCTCGTCTCGACCATTTTCCCAAGGTCCTTGTGAGTGGCCGCAACGACTCGAACATTCACCTTGATTGTTTTGGTGCCACCCAAACGTTCGAACTCTCCGTCTTGCAGCACCCTGAGGATCTTGGCCTGAGTGGTCGGGCTCATGTCGCCGATCTCGTCAAGGAACAGGGTCCCCCTGTGCGCCAGTTCGAAACGGCCCTTGCGCTGCTCGCCGGCGCCGGTAAAGGCCCCCTTTTCGTGGCCGAACAGTTCGCTCTCCAGCAAATTTTCATGCAGGGCGGCACAGTTGACCTTGATAAACGGCCCGCCGACCCGCGGGCTGTTCTGGTGGACGGCGTTGGCAATCAGTTCCTTGCCGGTTCCCGACTCGCCGGTGATGAGCACCGTGGCATCGCTCGGGGCGACCAGGGCCAGGGATTCATAGAGTTCGCGCATGGGTCGGCTGCCGCCAATGATGCGCCCCAAATCGAACTTCTCGCCGAGCCGCTCCTTGAGAACTGCGTTCTCCCGCTGCAGGCGGTCGAAATCGAGAGCGCGTGCAACAGTGAGGGCGAGTTCCCCGGCATCCACCGGCTTGGTCAGGTAATCGAAAGCCCCCTTCTTCATCGCCTCGACGGCGGATTCCACCGAGGAGAAGGCGGTAAGGATGAGCACCGGCAGGGCAGGACGGGAGTCCAGGATCCGCTGCAGCGCTTCCATCCCTCCTACCCGCTTCATCTTGAGATCGAGCAGCACCAGGTCGATTTCACGCTCTTTCACCAGGTGCACGGCAATGTCGCCATCATCAGCCTCGATAACTTGGTAGCCTTCGGCACTCAGGTGGGCCCGGAGCATCGTGCGATGGGCGGTGTCGTCATCGACCAGAAGGATGGTCTGGTTATGTTTTTCCATGGTCCTCTCCATGAGGAAGGATCACCTCGATCCGGGTTCCCCTTCCGGGTGCACTGACCACCTCCACCCGGCCGCGATGCTGCTCAATGATCTGCTGCACCACAACAAGGCCAAGGCCGGTTCCTTCCCGGCGGGTGGTGAAGAAGGGATCGAACATCCGCTCGCGCTCCTCGGCGTCCATCCCCTTGCCGGCATCCTGCACCCATAGACGCACGCCCTCCTCGCCTGCCGCTCCGCCCAGGCGGATTTCTCCCTTTGTTTCGCTGGCGGCCAGGGCGTTCTGCAGCAGATTGATCAGCACTTGCGTCAGCAGGTCGGGATCGGCCCGGAAAACGATGGGGACAGCGGGCAGATCAAGCAGGAAGGCGATCTGGTGCGCTGTCATCTCATCCTCCAGGAGGCGAGCGGTTCGCTGCAGAAGCTCTCTCATCTCGACCGAAGAGAACTCCGGTTCGCGAGGCCGGGCAAACTGCAGCAGGGCCGACACGGTGCGGTTGAGCCGATCGACTTCCCCGACCATGAGGTCGGCGTACTCACGGGCGGCGGCATCCTCCTCGTTGCGGCGGAGGAAAAACTGGGCGAAGCCGCGCAGAGTTCCCAATGGATTGCGGATCTCGTGGGCAATGCCGGCGGCCATGCGCCCCAGGGCCGCCAGCCGGCGCGAGCGCTCCAGCGCCTCTTCCATGGCGCGGATCTCGCGCATGTCGCGGAAAATCAGCACTCTCCCGAGGGGTGCTCCTTCCCGGTCGCGCAGGCGAGAGGCGCTGACCGCGACCGGTATACTGTCTCCGCCTGGAGTCCGGCAGACCATTGGTTTATCAAGGAATTCCCGGCCTTCCCGAATCATGGGCGCAATGTCGCATCGTCCCTCTCCGGCCAAATTCTCCAGAGGTTTGCCCTCGAATGCTTCGCCCGGGTGGCCGAAGATCTCCCGGGCTTTCTCGTTCAGGGAGGTGATGCGCCCCTGCTCGTCCAAAGTGATCAGGCCGGCGGGCATACTCTCGATAACGTTGCGGGTATAGAGTTCCATGTTTTCCAGAGTGTGCCTGGCGACCCGCGATTCCTGGGCAAGGAACAGGAAATAGAAGCCACCGGCGCCGAACAGGAGCAAAACGGCGCCGAGGATCAGGCTTTGCTTGATGTCTTCCTGCCGCGCGGCTTCGAACTCCCGGGTGTAGAGCCCAACGAAAATCGCCTGGCGGCAGGCAGGCCCATTCCCCATCCCACCCATGGTGCACCACTGCTGCCAGCGACCCCTCATCCGTCTGTCAGAAGCGTCACCGGCGACTGGATTGAACTCCTTGGCCACCTCGAAGACCGAATTTCCCGGTTCATCCCGGGTCAAACGCGTGACGGGCGCCCCGTCTGACAGAACCTGGCCGACCGGCATACTTTGCATCGTATCCGGCCGGCTGCCGGCGGCGGTCACATTTCCATTTTCATCGACAATGAGGATGTAGGCGACCGTTTCCTCCTGAGCCGTCTCCCGCACCAAAGTCTCCAGGGTGTCGGCTTGGGGTCCCATCATCATGGTGGTACGGGCCCCTGCTTCGAAAGCCCGAATAAGAGTCAGACCTTCTTTGCGCAGGAAGTTCTCCATCAGGCGCTCTTCGCGGTCCAGGTTGCGCCAGGTCACCACGCCAAGGATGAAGGCCAGAAGAGCACAGGCCAGAATCAACCCCAGAGCGGGAAGGCTAATTTTGGTCGAGGACTGACGCGGTGCAGGAATCATGTTCGGTTCAACCCTTGACAAGCGGAGGGTTTCGATTCATCATCAGAACACTTGAAGAACCATTCAACTGTACCGAAGGATTGCCATGAATCGAGACGTTTGTCAAGTCACTGTTATCCATGAGGGGCGTTTGGCAGAGGTTCGGCGAAAGATGCCAAAGGCAGAGGATATGGCAGTCCAGGCTGGGCTCTATAAACTCCTCGGCGACCCGACGCGGTTGCGTCTGCTGCAGGCGCTTGCAATGACCGAAATGTGCGTCTGCGACCTGGCGGCCCTTCTCGACTCCACTCTCTCGGCTGTCTCGCATCAGCTTAGATTATTGCGGACCTCCGTGCTGGTCCGCTACCGCAAAGAAGGAAAGATGGTTTATTACAGCCTCGCCGACGCACGCCTGGCCTCTGTCCTGCTGGAGGGGCAGCGGTTCATGGCGGAGAAGAGAAGATAGGAACTACGCTGGAGACACCATTAGAACTATTGTAGCCATATGTTTTCAACAGGAGCAGTATCGTGAGCAATGACCGTAGCGGCCCATGTGGCTGCGATGCAACGCCTCCAGAGGATATCGATATCCCGGTCTCTTCCGACACGTCAAGGGGATCAGTCAGCATTTATGCCGTGCCGAAAATGGATTGTCCGTCAGAAGAGCGGATGATCCGTTTGGCGCTGAACGGCGTTGATCAGATTCGAGCGCTCTCCTTTGACTTGTCGAACCGCCGATTGAAGGTCGTGCATGACGGCGCGGTTGAGCCCATTTCCGCGAAACTGGCGACCTTAGGTTTGGGTGCCTTTCTCCAGGAAACTGTCGCTGCCGACCCCGAGACGATCAAGGCCGCTGAAAACTCAAAGATCTCTGCGACCCAGGAATCAGGCGCTTTGCGGTTGTTGCTCGGGATCAATGCACTCATGTTCGTGGTGGAAATGACTGCCGGAATGATCGCCCAGTCTGCCGGCCTGATTGCAGATTCCCTGGACATGTTTGCCGATGCGGCTGTCTATGGCCTTGCTCTGTATGCCGTAGGGCACAGTGCGAAGATGCAGGTGCGTGCCGCTCATCTTGCAGGTGTGCTCCAACTTATCCTGGCTTTTGGCGTACTCGTGGAGGTGGGGAGACGCTTTGTATTCGGTAGTGAGCCAGAATCGTTGATGATGATGAGCATCGCTTTTATCGCATTGATCGCCAACATCGCTTGTCTGCTGTTGATCTCCAAGCACCGCGAGGGCGGCGCGCATATGAAGGCAAGCTGGATATTCTCGGCTAATGATGTGGTGATCAACATGGGCGTTATCGCCGCAGGTGCCTTGGTCGCCTGGACTGGGTCCAGCTATCCGGACCTGATCATCGGTACCATCGTGGGGATGATCGTCCTCAACGGGGCTCGACGAATTCTGGCGTTTAAGGGGTGATACCTCACCTTTTTTCTCTCATGTCCTATCTTTTTGGTTTTTTGCAGGTGTGAACCGCATTCCGAAGAACAAGGGTTGCGGAGCGGAAGAACACCAGCGCGCGATTTCAGCCCCCGACCATTCTCATGAAGGTCATTTCTCGAGTATACCTGTGCTATCTTCCTTCCTATGACCCATCTCACCCTTGAACGCCATCAGGTATGGATTTATCTTGCTGCCATAACCTCCGGCCTCGGCCTGGGGGTGGTGGCGCCGAGCGCTGCCCCTCTGCTCGACACGCTTCTGTGGCCAGGGCTAGCACTGCTGCTGTTTGCTACCTTCGTCCAGGTACCCCTTTGGCACCTGCCTGCGGCCTTTCGCGATCATCGCTTCATCGCCGCCATCCTGATCGGCAATTTCGTGCTGGTGCCCCTTCTCGTCGCACTCATGACCCGATGGCTCCCCGACGATCCGGCTCTTCGCCTTGGGGTGCTGCTGGTCCTGCTTGTCCCCTGCACAGACTGGTTTATCACCTTCACGAGGCTCGGTGGTGGCGACACCTTGCGGGCGATCACCGTCACCCCCATTAATCTTCTGGTTCAACTGCTTCTGCTTCCCGTCTATCTCTGGCTGTTTCTCGGCGCCGAAGGTAGTCAGGGCTTGACCCCGGCAGATCTGCTGCCGGCCCTGGTCGGGCTGATCCTGCTGCCGCTGGCCTTGGCGGCGCTTACCCAGCGCTGGATCGCGGGGCGCCACGAAAGAGCCGTTTTCCTGCAACGGCTTGCCTGGTGGCCCGTGCCGCTGCTGGCGCTGGTCGTTGGCATGATTGCCGCAGCCCAGGTGAACATAGTGCTCGCATCATTGCCGGTTCTCGTGCACGTCTTCTGGCTGTATGTGGGCTTTTTGTTCGGCGCGGCGCTGCTCGCCAAGGCGCTCTCGCAGATGTTCAAGCTGCCGGTAGCGGTCGGTCGAACGCTCGCCTTCAGCCTTGGAACGCGCAACTCCTTTGTGGTCCTCCCCCTGGCGGTCGCTCTGCCGGCTGGATGGGAGGCGGCGGCTGTCGTGGTCGTCTTCCAGTCTCTGGTGGAGCTTTTCGGCATGGTCTTCTACCTGTGGTGGATTCCCCAACGACTGTTCGCCCGCTGAGTGGGAACCTGTTAATGGCACGCGACTTCCAGATGAGGAATTCAGTAATTCACCCATTTTCGAACACCAAGGCCCCCGATTTGGCACTCGAGAGCCTTTTCTTACTGACCGCCATATTTCAGACACTTTGTGGGCGGCTCTCTGCGTAAAGTCTGTAGACTGATGAGCGGCTGATGTCGTAATGCTCAGCGATCTCAGTCTTGCTGCACCCTGGAGCTTCAAAGTCTCTGATCAGGTCCTGAATTCCCCGTTTTTTCAATTTCGGCCTGGCGCCAAACTTTACGCCCCTGGCTATTGCCTTGATGCGGCCCTCAGTAGATCGCTCCTTGATCAACTCCCGTTCGAACTCGCCAATGGCTGCGAGAATATTGAACTGGAACCGTCCATACATTGTCGTTGTGTCGATTCCCTGGTCAAAGACCACCAAATCCACCTTTTTGGCTTCAAGCTTCTGGACAATTCCTGCCAAAGCAACCACCGATCGAGCGAGGCGGTCGAGCTTGGTTACCACAAAAACGTCTCCGTCCCGCACGAAATCGAGGGCGCTCTGCAGCTCCGGTCTACCCTTGGTTGATTTTCCGGAGACCTTTTCATGGAAAATCCGATGGCAGTCCGACAGCCGATCCAGTTGGACATCGAGCCTTTGCCCGGACGAACTGACCCTTGCAAAACCGATTCGCATTCCCGTCGCCATGGCGTCCTCCTTTTTTGTCTGTGTGATTTCACTTGTCGTTGACTGTGGCATCCGCTATGATCTTACCAGTAAGAACAACAAGGAGGAGGATTCTATGGGAACCCTGGCAACAACCAAAATGTCGTCCAAAGGGCAAGTCGTTATTCCCGAAGAGGTACGAAAGCGACTCAACCTCAAGGCCGGTGCACAGTTCGTTGTGGTTGGCGAGAATGATGTCGTCATCCTGAAATCGATTTCCCAGCCATCGATTTCGGAATTTGACGAGCTCATCGCCAAGGCCCGTCGGGAAGCCAAGGCTTCAGGTTTGAAGCAGAACCATATCGAGGAAGCAATCGCCCAGGTGCGCGGACGGAAATGAGAATCGTCCTTGACACCAACGTCTTCATTTCCGGGATATTCTTCTCCGGGCCACCCCATCGTATTCTCCAGGGGTGGCGAGACGGACGGGTTCATTTGGTGCTCGTCGAAGCAGAGATGTGCCAGGTTGAGCCTCTTTCCGAGGCGGTCTGCGCTGACCCGGATGATGACAAATTCATTGCCTGTGCCTTGTCCAGTGGCAGCAAGTTGATTGTCAGCGGTGACAAGCATCTTCTCGATGTCGCGGGGTACCGGGGGATCGAGATCCTTAAGCCGAGACCATTTGTGGACAAACATTTACTCGACTAGCCAAAAATTCCGGGCAACGCTGCTACCGATTCCGACAATTGCGGGCAGGCTGAGCCGAGATCCTCAAAAGAACCAAACTAAGCGACATCAAAATGGCCTACCTGGAAACGGGTAGGCCATTCGTTGTTCTCATGAGTGGGTAGGATTTTCAGAATGCAGAAGTATCGAGACGACTCTCTGCCCCCTGCTTGATGACGATGGATGTACTATTAATCCATAGGAAACGCAGGACCGCCATTTAGAACGACTTATAGGAACGCCCCAGCCCTTACAAACAGGCGGGGCGTTTTTGTATTGCGGATGGTGACCTGTAGGACAGATTAATCCCAACCAGTTCCATCGACATGCTCTATTTCCATTTTGCCGGAGCTATCGATATGAAGGATTTCGTATGAATTACCCGCCTCTCTTACAGAATTAATTACTATCTCATGAATCCCATCTTTATCTATATCTGAAATCGATTCGATTGTATCTCCTTCATTATTATAACATGACGATGAATCCAGATAAATCGGCGTCCCATTCATAGATATAATTAGTGCTTCTTGAGGCAGATTAGGAGACCTGCCACCCTCCACTTTAATGATGTAACGAGCAACGTCAATGTTTTGATTCCCTATGTTTACCTCAGCGCAACGAAAAGGGTAGATCGATGGAATAGACGTTACACCACGAAGGTCGTACAATGTAGCACCACTCACATGGTATCCAGGGGAGGCTGATTTTTCTAAACGAACAATGGAATTTAAGGTCTTGTACGCAGAATCATAATGAGAGCTATTACATGTGACTACTTTTGCAGAAGACTGAGATAGTACGGAAGTTTTCACGGAACTGCTTTTTGTTATTTCATTGACAATATATATTGGTTTTTGGTCAATCTCTTTTTCAACACTTACAACAGAACTACTATTATTAACTGGCATATCATCACGACCGTATCTTATTTCGTGAACCTTGTTTGTTTTTGTATCAACATAAACCATTACATCGACGCTCACACATCCACTATACTTATATATTAAAAACGAACTAAATCCTCTGCCTTTACTGTAAAAATACTTATCCCATAATGTTTTGTGCTCAGGTTTGATTTCATTGTATTTCTTGAAGAATTCTTTTGATTCGTTAAATACATAAGACGAGTCGAGCTTATTGTCTTCGATATTCTTAAAGAACGTATCCAATTCAGCAATGGAGGTTTCGCTGGCCTGAGCACTATAAACATTAACGCCAGTAGCTAAAACAAGTAGCAGTATCGACATAACGATTGGAGTATTTTTGAACATATTGAATTATCCTTTTAGCTCGCCCTAAATATGCCGATAAATAACACTCTCAAATTCGTATCAGACACCGTGATTTATGGGACGACACTTTCAGGCTCCTCAAATACAAAAATTGTCTCATCCGTACTTCTTCGACCTCCATTCAATGCTATCAAATATAATTTGCCATCTTTACTATTCACACTTGCGATATATTCATGGTCTTTAAATGTATATGCCCATGATATTGTTCCGTTACTGGAATTTATTGAAATAATTTTATTTTTATAAATGCAATATAAGTATTTTTCGTTTGCATGAGCTAAAGAAAGATTTACATACCATCGCTCTTTATTTTTCTGCTCATAAATCCACTCTATATTTCCGTTCTTCTTGTTTCTCTTAGAGAATTCATATGAAGTTGATATGTATATATTTTCACTGTCTTCTATGTATGATCTCAAATCTATATCTGTATCACTTAAAGTCCATTCAAAACTGCCTGTTTTAGTGTTAAGCCTAGAAATCCCATCATAGTATTTTGAACGAAAAGAAAGTGTAACCAAGCCCTGTTTATCAGGCTCAATCTGGACTTCCTGATACCCAGCCCAATCTGATGTTTCAGCATAAGAATTTACTGGATCATATGCTGTTTTGTAATATTTAAGAGTTTCCCCGTTTTTTTTTGAAACTGCAAAAACGCTTGCCTTTCCGTCAGTTAAAATGAAGTAGCTGTGAGCATGTAAATCATTTTTTTTTGTTGGCGATTCTAGCCTCACATTTGTACGCCAAAACAATTTTCCTGTCTCGGGTTCAAGTGCATAGAGTTCGTTAAAGACGGAACCTTGACAGATAATGCTATTAATGTTTGCATGATCCATATCTATTTTTGAGTTAACTCTAGTAGACCAAGCTTCCTTATTCTTAGTTAAGTCGAGTGCTTTGAAAAAGATCATAGAGACAAGGTTATTGTCATCTCTTATATAGGTTTCATTGAAGTCTCTATTGTAGAGATAAAGCTTTTTATCATCCGAATCACAATATCTTAAATTACCCCTATCTGATGCAAACCACCTCCACTCATGCTTTAAGGTCAGGGCATCAAAAACACTTACAAACCGTTCATCTTCATCTATATAGGCGAGTTTACCTCCAACAATCTTAAGTGTTGGCATATTATCTGAACTTTTGGTTCTTTTGTATTCTTCGATCTTTTTTATAAGTATTGGTTGGATATCAACATTAAAGACAGATTCTAGTTGAGTTGAAGAGTCGATAGGTTCCAAATATAGTTTATGCAAATTTACTTCATGTAAAATTCTATCATTGTATTTGTAATTTTCATTGAGTTCGAGCATCATCATGTAGGAGTCAACAGCTTTTTTTCTTTCACCATTTTTTGAGTACAAATCACCCAAGTTAAGATGTACTGACCATCTCCTAGGTTTAATATTTTTTGAAAAGAGAAGTGTTTTTTCTGCTTCAACAAAATCATTTTTTTTATAATAAGCATATCCGAGATTATTTATTATCTCAGCCGCTTGAGATGAAACTATCTCGTTATCTCGAATAATCGAATAAGCTTCTGTCCATACAATTATAGCCTCATTAAGATGATCAGAATTAAATAGATTCAGCGCTTTATTGTTTAGAGAAGATAGTTGATCTCTGTGTTCAACAGCATAAGTAGGAACGGATATCACCAACAGAAGCATGATTATTGCGATGTGTTTCATTTACCCTCCAAAATAAAAAACCATCCTGCAATCAGAATGGCTTCGATCGTCCTGCAAGCCCCCTCGGCAACAGATTCCCATAAACCTACATAAATAAGACTCGACCACTCTATCCGAATGTTATCGAGTCGTCAAAATTCTAATAGTCCCACAAGTTGCTCCAACTCTAATGAAGAGTCTAAATCGTCAATTTTGGCTGAGTCCTACAAACCCTAATTTCTGAGGCACGCACGAGCTATCCGTCTACCTTAGCATCGAAATAATTTAGCCTGATGTGGAGTTAAGTGGATACCCCAGAAAAGAAAAAATGTTTTCGATTACCTGTTGCCCCACAGCCCCCGGCAGGCGGTACGGGCAGCGGCTTCGGCGGCAAGAAACTCCTTCTTGCGGGCGAAGTCGAAGCGGCGGTAGACCACCGCCAGTCCCTGTTCGAGAAGGAGGGAATTGAGAGTGCGGCCGTCGGGGAGGATGACGTAGGCGAGGGTGCGGCCGTGACGGTCGGTTCGCTCCCGATCGAATTCCAGGGCAACGGTCTTCCCCTTGGCGGTGGCGATGGTGAAACGCAGGGCCTCGGCGGAGATCCGGCGCAGGGCCGCAATGGATACCCCCTGCTGCTGCAGGTAGCGATCCCGCTCCGAATCCTCCCGTTCGGGGGCGTCGATGCCGAGCAGGCGCACCTTGCCGATTCCTTCGACCTTGAGCGTATCGCCGTCGTAGACCCACAGGACCTTGCCGGATGTTTGCTGGGCCGAAACTCCCGGAACGAAGGGGAAGAGGAGGGCGGCGGCGAGAAAAAGGCGAAGGAGGGCGGCTTTCAACCCCGACCCCAGAGGAGACGGGCGAAGAGGCCGGTGAAGAAACCCCAGACGCAGTTGAAGATAAAAACGAAGAGGGGCGTCAGCGCGCCGAGGCCGAGGCCGAGGAGGCCGTAGGGGGTCTGACGGGGAAAGACGAGAAGAAGCTGGGCCAGGGTGGGGAGGAGGCTGATCCACAACCCCTTGCGCACCCAGTGACAGCGGGCGTTGCGCCCGCCGACGGTGAGGAAGTAGAGAAGCCCCCAGAGCCCGCCCCAGACGAGGCGCGGATAGAGCCAGGCCGGCGTCAGGTCCGGCGCCAGGGCGACCCCCGCCAGGGCGGTGATCCCCAGGTCGCCGGCAAGCCAGAGGGCCAGGCTGTTGGCCAGGGCGCCGATCATGCCGGCGCAGAAGCAGACAGCCATCATGACGCTGTTTCGGGACATGCTACCTCCTCAGGGGCGACCCCGGATTCGATGAAAGGCGATCGCCTGATGGGAGTCAGGGGGTGACTTCGTTCATGCTGCCGGTGCGGTATCCCTCGAGGTCGAGAGCGACGTAGGTGAAGCCGGCTCCCTTGAATTCCTCCACCAGGGCGAGGCGCAGGGTGTCGTCGAGGAGGCGGGGGATTTCGCCGGGAGCCAGCTCGATGCGGGCCGTTTCACCGTGGTAGCGCACCCGGTAGTTGTGAAAGCGGTGCCGGCGCAGAAAGGTTTCGCAGCGCCCCACCTGCACCAGGCGCTCCGGGGTGATCTCGGTGCCGTAGGGGAAGCGGGAGGAGAGGCAGGCAAAGGGTTGCTTGTCCCAGGTCGGCAGGTTCAGCTCGCGGGAAAGCTGGCGGATTTCCTCCTTGGTGAGACCGGCTTCCAGCAGCGGCGACCGGACCTCCAGTTCCTGGGCGGCCTCCCGTCCCGGCCGAAAGTCCTTGAGATCGTCCAGGTTGGAGCCGTCGAGGATCGCCCTGTAGCCGAGTTCCAGAGCCTTGTCGCGACAGAGGGAAAAGAGTTCCTTCTTGCAGTGGTAGCAGCGGCGGCGGTCGTTCCGGGCGAAGCCGGGGATTTCCAGTTCGTTGCTCTCGATCACCACCTGACGAACGCCAAAGGCGGCGGCCAGGGTGCGGCTTTCCTCGAATTCATGCTCGGGATAGGTCGGCGAGGTGGCGGTGAAGGCCACAACCTTCTCCGGGCCGAGGACGTTCACGGCGACCCGCAGGAGGAAGGTGGAGTCGACGCCGCCGGAGAAGGCGATCACCGCCGACTCCATCTCCTGCAGGAGAATCTGCAGCCGTTCGTATTTGCGGGCGACGGTCATGGGGCGGGTGTCCTCGTTGGCCGGGTCGGAGTGGGTAGAACGGGACGCCGACCGGAGATCTCCCTCCGGCCGGCGGTGCTGCGACTTCAGTCGAAAATTCCCGTCGAAAGGTAGCGTTCGCCGGTATCGCAGAGCATGGTGACCACGTTCTTGCCCGGGCCGAGCTTTCTGGCCACCTGGAGGGCGGCAAAGATGTTGGCGCCGGAGGAGATGCCGGAGAAGATCCCCTCCTCGCGGGCCAGTCGGCGTGCGGTGTTCAGGGCATCGTCGTTGCTGACGGTGATCACCTCATTATAGACGGCGGTGTCGAGAACGTCGGGGATGAATCCGGCGCCGATCCCCTGGATCTTGTGCGGCCCCGGTTCGCCGCCGGAGAGGACCGGCGAGTCGGCCGGTTCGACGGCGACGATGTGGACCTTCGGGTTGTGGCGGCGCAGGACGTGGCCGACCCCGGTGATCGTTCCGCCGGTGCCGACGCCGGCGACGAAGGCGTCGATCCTGCCGTCCAGGGCCAGGAGGATCTCCGGTCCGGTCGTTTCCTCGTGGATCCGGGGATTGGCCGGATTTTTGAACTGCTGCGGCAAAAAGCACTTTTTGGCGGTTGCGATCTCTTCGGCCTTTTCGATGGCGCCGCGCATCCCCTGGGCTCCGGGGGTCAGGACGAGTTCTGCGCCGTAGGCGCCGAGGAGTCGGCGCCGCTCGAGACTCATGGTGTCGGGCATGGTCAGGATCAGCCTGTACCCCTTGACCGCGCAGACGAGGGAGAGACCGATGCCGGTGTTGCCGCTGGTCGGTTCGACGATGGTGTCCCCGGGCCTGATGCAGCCGTCTTTTTCCGCCTGCTCGATCATGGCCAGGGCGATGCGGTCCTTGACGCTTCCGCCGGGATTGGTCCCTTCAAGTTTCCCCCAGACCGTGGCGCCGGCCGGGTCGGAGAGCCGGGTCAGGCCGACCAGCGGGGTGTTGCCGATCTGGCCGAGAGGATTGCTGCTGATGACATTCGGCATGAACGTCCTCCTGTGGAGTGTTTGCCGGGGGCGGCCCGGTCGTCAGATGAAGTACATGAATCGGTGGTCGAGTTCCTTCTCCAGCCCGAGCTTTTTCCCCTCCTCGCAGAGATCCTGGAGAGTGACCGAGTCGAAGTAGTCGTTGAGTCGCCGGCTCGCCTCGCTCCAGACCTGCTGGGTGACGCAATGGGAGTCGAACTCGCAGGATTTTTTGTCCTTCTTGCTTTCACTGGCGCAGTCGACCAGGGCCATCTCCCCTTCGGCGGCGAGGATGATCTCCCGGACCGTGATCTCCTCGGCCTTGCGGGCCAGAGAGTACCCGCCCTGGGGGCCGCGCTTGCTTTTGAGCAATCCCCCCTTTTTCAGGTCCTGGAAGATCTGTTCGAGGTAGCGGGGGGAAATGGCCTGGCGACGGGAGATGTCCTTGATCTGCACCGGAAGGTTGCCCGAGTGATAGGCCATGTCGAAGAGGGCCCGCAGGCCGTAGCGACTCTTTGTCGAGAGTTTCATGATTGTATTATCCTCCAAGCTGTTGTTGTTAAAGTATTAATAAAGTCCATCAATTCTGTCAAGAATTAATTCACCTCTCCTCTTGAGAATGGGGCTTTTTCTGCTTTACTTGATCCCAGTCTTTGCCGAACCGGGAGTCTGCCGATGGTCGAATGTCTCATGAAGCTCGAAACAGGGAGCCTCCATACCGAGGGCGCCTGGATGACGTATACCACCCCCGACGGCGGCTGGGGCCTGTCGCCGGTGGGCTGGCTGGGCATCGTCTGTTCCCGGCCGCCGCGGATCTCCTTTCGGCTGCACAGCCGGCAACCCGGGGCGGCGGACCTTCCTGCCGGCAGTCCCTTCGAGATCAATCTCGCCCCCTTTCCCGGCGCCGCGGATCTTAACGCCCCGGAGAAGGGGGATCTCGGTGGCGACGATGGGGCGAAGGTTCAACCCCTTGCCGCCTGTCCGGTGCGCATCGAGTGCCGCAATGCCTCCTTCGACGGGGACGGCCGGCTGGAGATGGTGAGCGGCGAAGTCATGGCGGTTCACATGCAAGGGATCAGCTACGACCTCGGAGAGGAGACTTCTCTGGAGCCGATCCGCCCCTTCGCCCGGACCTGGAAACGGCACCTTCAGCCCGTCGAAGGCAGCGCCGGAGAGGGTCTTGACATGGCCGGGTCAGAGTGTAAATAATTGAATTGTAGAATAAAGGTGTTTCGCGAAGGACGGGTCCGAAAAGTGAGGAGGTGACGTTTATGCTACCGATACGCTGGGATCCTCTCAGGGATCTGGGCAGTCCGCTTGGAACCCTGCACAGGGAAATGGACGAGCTGTTCCGCCGTACTTTCGGAACGGCCCTTGAACCGGCGACAGAAGGGGAGCTCCTGATGGCGCCGCAGGTCAACTGCTTTACCAAGGACCAGACTTTTTACGTCGAAGCCGAGATTCCCGGTGTCGAGAAGAAAAATCTGGACATCAACGTCGAAGGGAGAGTGCTGACGCTACGCGGCGAGCGCAAGGTCAGCAAGGAAACCAAAAAGGAAGACTATCTGCTTCGCGAACTGCAGAGCGGTTCCTTCCAGCGGCGACTGACTCTTCCTGACGGGGTCGATACGGAAAAGATCCGCGCGACCTACAAAAACGGAGTCCTCGAAATCAGCATGCCGATGGCCAAAACCCTCGGCGGCCGCAAGGTTCTCATCGAGGGGGCCGAGGAAGGAACGAAGAAGATTCACTAAATGGCAGAATTAACAAACCAAAGACGACCGGACCCGTCTTGTCGCAGTCGGTTTTTACAGGCGCCCTTGAGGCGTCTGTTTTTGTTTTGCGAAGATGGTGACCGCATCCGACCCTTGAAACGAATAAATTGGACTACTTGCATTAGAATGATTGACAGCCTTTTAATAAAATAATATTTTTGCACAATTGCATATATCGTTTTTCGCTATGCCTTGTCTTTCCCAGGAGGTCAAAACCAGCCTGAAGTTCCACACATAGTCACAAATTATACCGCCGAAAGGGTAAACCTCGGGAGACCGGGGGGCACAAAGTCACCTGTCCGACAACGCTGCAGCGTCGGATCGAGGGGCTGTCGAAGTGGGTCGGTGGACGTAAAATCGTCCCTGTCATTTTGAGCCTGTTTCCCTTTGGGGGACAGGTTTTTTCTTTTTTTTCAGCTTTTTTGTAACTTTTGTCGGGTTGATGGGAGGTAGCACGATGGCAAAGCAGGTGAAGGGGATTTTGATTCTGGCTGTGATCTTGGCGGCTTGTTTGTCCGGTGCTGCGACGGCAATCATCTCCGGGTCGGCGGCAGCGACCGGGCCGGTTAAATTGACGCCGGTTACGGTTGAGTTGACCAGCACGGACGCTCTCCCGGCATTGGCGGAGGTCGAAGGGCTCGCGGTCTGGAATCTCTTTGACCGCAATAGCGATACGCCCTACATTCCTTCGGGTCAATCGACGGTGACGCTCTCCTTTGCCGCGCCGGAGAGGATCAGCCGCCTCCGCCTCTTCGGCACAATCCCCCGTCAGCTCAATGTCTATTATCAGGAGGGGGGCACATGGGTCCCCGTTGCTGCCCTCTCCTATCTCGACCTGGCCACCCTGACCCCTGCCTGGAACACCCTGGCCGCGGCCGAGCCCTTCACCACGGAGCAGCTTCTTCTGGAATTTTCCTCCCCTTCGGTGCCGGCTATCGGCGGCAATCCCACCGTTGCTCCCCAAAACGACACCGGCCTCGGTGAACTGGAAATCTGGGGTGACGATTCCGGCGCGGTGGAAAGCGGAACGGCCCGGATCAGCCTCGATAACTTGCAGCACATCGAGGACGTTGCTCCCCTGGTCGATGTCCCCGCTCCCCATGTTTTTGCTTTTGCCGCCACTCCGGCACAATTGGCGCTGGTCCCGGCCGAGATTGCCCCCGTCACCCTGACCGTGGCGCAATCCCCTCTCATCTTCAAACGCGCCTATCTTTCCTACGAGGGATACAACCTCTGCCGTCCTGTCAGTGCCGAACGCCGGATCAACAACCTCTCCTGGGCAGGGGGCCTGAGCGTTCCCCGGCCGAGCGACGAGACCGGCAGCTGGCAGCCGTACCTTGAGGAGATCAATCCTGGCTGGCTGCTGCAGGGGGAAAATCTCCTCGAGTTCCGCTCTGCCGCAGCCGCCGAGATCCGCAACGTCCAGATCCTCGTCGAAACCGACAGCGGCTGGAACTCCGTGGCCTCGGTTTCCTCACCGGCGGTCTATGACGGCGATATCGCAACCGTCCATGAGGTTTCATTCTTGGAGCCTGCCGGCAATATCCAGATCGACTTCGAGCGCGCCATGCAGCCCGAGACCCTGGCCCTGCATGTCGCCGCGCCCGTGAACCTCAGCGCCCGCCTGGAATACCAGGTCGGCAGGGTGTGGAAAGAGGTGCAAACCGGTTGGACGATCGATTTTGCCCAGCTGCAGGGGGGGTGGAATCATGTCTCCCTTCCGGCGGCGGTGACCACCGAGGCGCTGCGTCTGGTCTTTGTTTCTCAGGAGTCCGCCCCCGGCGGTCAACTCGCCACCGCGGCCATCGACGAACTGCGGGTCTGCGCCAGCCCGGTCGGCCCGTTGGCCGGGGAGCCGAAAGTCGTCGTCAGTTATCCCCGCGACGGCGAATATTTCGGTCGCACCGCCTATCTGCAGGGTTTTGTCGTCCCCGAGTCCAGCGACGGCGGCCGTGCCGGGATCAGTGTCGAAGGGCGCGTCGTGCAAAATCCCGCCGTTGGCGGCTCCTTCAGCTTCGCCCTTTCCAGGGACGAGACCCGCTTTGCCCCCGGCGACGACAATCAGCCCTGGGAGCCGGTCCTCACCGCCTCCTACATCCAGGATCAAAGCCCCGACCAAAAAATCAAACACAGCTTGGCCAAAAGCCTCAACGTCTCGCAAGGCGTCCTTCTTGACCACAACGCCCTCGCTACAGTGCCCCCCGCCGAAGAGCCGGCTGCCGAAATGGCGGCCGTCGATGGGGCCGTCCCTCCCCGGGAAAAACACTCCGAAATGGTGGCACCGGGGCAGGCGAAGAAAATCGAGTACCGCGACGTGACCCTCGATATCCCCGAGGGCGCCGTGGATGTCGAAACGGAGATCACCATCATCCCCCTCACCGAGACCGAGCTGGCCGAACTCGACGCCGGCATGGTCAACGTCACCTACCCGGCGGCCGGTTACCGCTTTTTGCCCCACGGCATGAAATTCAAGAAGCCGATCAAGATATCCTTCGGTTATTCGAAAAACTTTTTCATGTCGGGGCAGACCGACGACGCCGTGCAGATGTATTTCTACCATGAGAAGGCCCGGCGCTGGCAGGAGCTGAAGAAGGTCACCGTCGATGCCGTCCGTTCCCTGGTCGTCTCCGAGAGCGACCACTTCACCGACATTATCAACGCCACCCTCGTCGTTCCCGAGCACCCCGAGGCGCTCACCTACAATCCCAATACCATCAAGGACATCAAGGCCGCCGATCCCGGCACCGGGATCAACCTCATCGAGCCGCCCCAGGCCAACAACACGGGGGATGCACGCCTCTCCTATCCCATCGAGGTCCCTCCGGGGCGCAAGGGGATGCAGCCGCAGCTGGCCATCAGCTACAACTCCGGCGGCGGCAACGGCTGGCTGGGAATGGGATGGGATCTCTCCTTTCCCTCGGTGACCGTCGATACCCGCTGGGGGGTGCCGCGGTACGAAGAGCTCCATGAGACCGAGACCTACCTGCTCGACGGAGAGATGCTCACTCCCGTTGCCCACCGGGGAGAGTTCGAGGACCGCACCGCCAACAAAATCTTCCATCCCCGGGTCGAAGGACAGTTCCGCAAAATCATCCGCCACGGAACCAAGCCGAACGATTATCGTTGGGAAACCACGGACAAGAACGGCACCAGGTATTTCTATGGCGGTACCCCAAGTGCGGTCGATCCGGCAGCGGTGCTCGCCGACCCGGCAACGGGGCATATTTTCCGTTGGGCACTAAAGGAAGTTCGTGACGTTCACGGCAACGCCATGACCTATAGTTATTCGGACCCTGGCCTGAGTCAGGCTCCGGTTTCGGGCCGACAGCTTTACCTTGATGAAATTCGTTATACCAGTCATGACAATACCCCGGCCGCCTATACCGTTACCTTTTTCCGCGATCGTAACCTGCCAGAATTCAAACAGCGTCTGGATGTCAATATCGATGCAAGGGGCGGCTTCAAGGTCGTTACCGCCGATCTGTTGAAAGTCATCGAAGTGCGGTTCAACGGCGAGCTTATCCGGAGTTATCATCTTGATTATCGTGAAGGTGCGTTCCATAAGACCTTGCTTGATGCCATCATTCAAAAGGGGAACCACGGCGAAATCTTTAACCGACATGACCTTGCCTACTATGACGAAATCAGCAACGGAGACGGCTCATACAGGGGTTTCCGTGATACCGGAAGCTGGGATACTTACAACGATTCGGTGCTTCCGGAACTCCCTTCCGGCCTTCCTCCGGGGTTCCCCTCCCGTTTGCCGTCAGTCCTGGACGCCACCGCTCTGAGCGGCGTCAACGGCTATGGTTTCGGGGGGCATCTCTATGTGGGGGTCGGGCTCTATTACGAGGGGAAGAATTTCTCCGTCGGCGGCAAGGTTGGGTATAACCAGGGGAAAAACGAGGGTGTGCTGGCTCTCGTCGACATTAACGGCGATGGTCTAGCGGACAAGGTGTTTCGCGACGGCAACGGATTTTCCTACCGGCCGGGGGAACTGAATTCCGACGGGACCCTGAGCTTTTCTTCAAGTAAGCGAGGTGTTTCCTACCTGACGGCCATTTCCAAGGACAGTTCCCAGACCGTCACGGTCGGTCTTGAGGGATATGTTTTTGTCGTCAGCTTTCTTCGCGATCTAACCACCAACTTCACGACCGGAGCCGCCTATTTCAGCGATGTGAACGGCGATGGCCTTATCGATCTGGTCAATGACAGCAATGTGCTTTTCAATCATCTTGTGGATGGGGTGCCCACATTCTCAGAAGACAGCAACGATACCCCGGTAAAAATCGGCAGAGGAGCGCTGATTACCGAGGGTCTGCTTGACGACGCCGAATTCGGTCGGATCGAAGAAGAGCGCCGCGACACCTTTCCCCTGATTGATACACTTCGGCGCTGGATCGCCCCGTATGACGGTGAGATCCTCATCAACGGCGGCGTCGCCCTGGTGAACAATCGACCGGCGGACTATAAGACCGCCGACGGCGTACGGGTGGTCATTCAGCATAACGGCCTCGAGGTGTGGGACCAGCGGATACCCCAGGACGACTCCACCGTTTATACGCCTTCGGGTAATGGCAATGCGGCACTTAAACGCCCGGTCAAAAAGGGCGATCGGATATTCTTCCGGGTACAATCCATCGAAGACGGTGCCTACGATGAGGTGACCTGGGATCCCCAGATTACCTATCAGAATATTCCGGCAGGATCGACGGACGTCAATACCTTGCCCGAAAGTATTTATAAGGCTTCTGCGGATTTTATCCTCGCCGGTCGCAGTGGCGAAGTGCAAATGCCCTTTAAAGGGACCGTCCGTATTGTCGGCGACATGCGTAAAAATGGCGTGACCACCGACGATATCCGCATGGTCGTTGCCAAGAATGGTGTACCGGTCATTACAAGGGAGATCGCCTGGAATGAGGCGGATGGCACCATTTCGCTGGATGAGGAGCTTTCCATCGGTCTTGCCAAGCTGGTTTATCCCGAAGATGTCGGTCAAACTGAAGGGGATCCGATCGAAATTCTAGACAGCCTGGCATTTTGGGTTGAGGCGGACTCTCCCGTCGATCTTACCAAAATCGAATGGAAGCCAGAGCTTTACTATACTTCGGCCGAAGGAGATGTTGAGGTCGTCGACCAGAACGGATATTACCAGATCCGGCTCAATCCCACGGTCGATATGGACATGTACCCTGACAGCAACCTGACTTCGCCGCAATCGGGGTGGGTGGCAACCCAGGACGGCGATATGATCGTTGTTCCGCGCCTGGAATTCGATTTTGCCGGTAAAGCCATCACGAGTGAAGCTGTTTTTACTGTCAAGCGACGGGGGGAATTGCTGGCAAAACAGGTCATTTCCATCCAGGAAGGAGCTCTTCCCGAAACCTATGCCTTGGCGATCGTGGTGCCAGGGGTATTGCAAAACGACGAGCTGTTTTTCGACTTCAGTACCCGGGACCCCGATCTGGCTCAATACCTGTCAAGCAGTCAGGTCTCATTCAGTTACATCGGCGCCGATTCACTGCTGGTGCCGGTTACCGGTACCGTGACTGCGACGCCCCACCTGAATTTTGATTTCACTGGCCAGGACCCGGCGAGCGGGAAATTTCTGTTGGCAGTCGTTCGAAACCATGAATTGGTCTCCAAACGCCAAGTGACCCTGGTCGACGGCGAGATTGTCGGACCGGCTGGATTGAAGGCGGAATTCGAGGCCCAACAGGGAGACGAACTCTTTTTCGAAGTGCTGACCCTCGATGGCCTGTTGGAGACCTCCCTCAAGGAGACGAGCGTCACGGCCTCCTTTAACGCAGCACAGGCATGGGCCGCGCCAGCCGATGGCACCTATACGACAACTCCACGACTGGCCCTTGCCGCCGGCGCCACGCCCAGCGGTGAGGTCGTCTTCACGGTGAAACGGGGGGATGTCGTGGTCGGGGAGCGTCTCATAACCATTACCAACGGGGTCCTTCCTGATCTGTCCTCTTTGGGGGTTGAAGAGGAGCTTTCAAAGGGTGAATCGTTGTCGTTTGTCTATACCTCGGCAAATCCCGATCTGACGAATGTATTGAGCGATCTCGGTGCAACGGTTGAAAGCGGAGGCGCCGGCATTGAAACCTCGGCTGCTTTGATCCTCTCTGCCTTGCCCATTAATTTTCATCTGGAGGACGGTGCCGCCGGGGTCCTCCACAGTGCCCAGCATGCCGAACTTGTCAGCGAACCGTACCGGGGTTGGGGATATATCGCCTATAATGGGAATCGGCAATGGGCAGAGCAACCGATCGACGAATCTGTCTTTGTCTTCGACCCTTCCTATTATGAGGACATCTACTACCAAAGGAGGGAATACAAAAACAGCGAAACACGTGTCTTTCTTATGATCCCCATGATTGCGGACAACCGCTGGGTAAGCCAGGACGAGTTTTGTTGGATCGACGGTCATGGACTGAGCAGTTCCCGCCTGGGACTCGATAATATCACTCTTCCCCGATCCAAGGATTTCGCCGATGCCCGGGCCGTGCCGCGCATGAGTCGAGGGCGCAGTGAGGCCGTTGGTGCCGGTTTTATTCTGTCCGGCTCCAAGGCTTCAGGGGATAAAAGTTACAGTCTCCTCGATTATATGGACATGAACGGTGACCGTTTCCCGGACGTCCTTTCTCGCGGTCATATCCAGTACACCGGGCCCACAGGTGCTCTTCGAGAAGCTGGCGACCTTGGCGCTATCCATGAAAGCATAAACAGCTCGTTTAACTTCGGTTACGGTGGCAATGCCGCTAAAACCATCCAGGACGTCAAGGGCCTGGTCAAGGGGGAATCGAGTGAGGGCGGGCAAGGGAGCTCCGAACCCTCGATCGGTTTTACCGGCGGCTTTGGTGGAGGGGGCGCCGAAGTCTCGACTGATTTAATTGACATGAACGGCGACGGTTTGCTCGATCGAGTTTATGAGAGTGGAGGCTACTGGGTTCAGTTGAACCTCGGTTATGGTTTCGGCGCACCGGAAAACTGGGGGAACGACACCATTAACAAGAGTGGTAGTGCCAATATTTCAATAGGCGGCGGATATAACAGTGGCGGAATCTATGCAACGGGCGGCGGGGTAAATATCAGCAACTCCAAGACCTTTACCGAAAAAGCCTTGATGGACGTCAACGGCGACGGTCTGCCTGACCTGGTTTCTCCTGCCGGGGACGATTTGCGTGTTGCGCTCAATACCGGCGCCGGGTTTGCCGGGGCGACACTCTGGAAGGGAGGGCTGGTCAAGGTTAATCACCTCCTGGGGTTATCCCAAGTCAACGGTTTGCCGGAACGAAACAGCATGTCCCAGAGCGATACTGCCTCCCTGGGCGGCGGCGTGTATCAAACATTCACCTTCAGTTTCACAATTTGGGTGATAAAGATCAGCATCAACATCAATCCCGGAATAAACGGAAACGTCTCCACTTCCCGCCAGGAAATGGCCATTCGCGACGTCAACGGTGACGGCTTCCCTGACTCGGTCGTTTCGGAGAAAAACTCCGCGATGCGCGTGGCTCTTAACCAGACCGGGCGTACCAACCTGCTCAAATCTGTTTCTCGCCCCTTGGGCGGCGGTTTTGCTTTGGAATACGACCGCAGCGGTAACACCTACGAGCAGCCGCAGAGCAAGTGGGTTCTCTCCACCGTCAAAATAAGCGATGGCCACCCTGGCGACGGCCCCGACACTCTGGTCACAACATACAAGTATGAAGAGGGTCGGTACGACCGCCTGGAGCGAGACTTCTACGGTTACGCCTCAGTCACCCAGGAGCAGGGGAGTCTGGTCAGCAACGACTATCGCAAGAACGTGCGCAGCTACCTCAACGATAGCTACTACCGCAAGGGGTTGCTGGCGAGCGACACGCTCTACGATGCTTTCGGACTCAAATTCACCGAAACCGTCAACCACTACCGATTGTGGGATGTGGCCAATCAGAAGGAGTCGGTTGGCCCGGCCAGCACCATAATTTCGGTCTTCCCTCAGCTCTACCGGACCGAAAATTTCTTCTACGAAGGGGCGGATGTAGGCGGCAAGTCCACCACCACCACCTTCACCTATGACGCCTACGGCAACGTCGAGACCTTCGTCGATTATGGCGAGCCCGGCACCCCGACCGACGACGTCAGGGCCGCCATCGTCTACGACTACCGCCCCGCCGCCTGGATCATGAACCGCGCCCGGACCATCACCGTCACCGGCGGTGACGGCAACGTCTACCGCAAGCGCGAAGGGGTCTACGACACCCTGGGGAACCTGCGCCGGCACATGGGGCAGATCAAAAACGGCAAAGTCGCCGTCACCGAGCTCACCTACGACGACTACGGCAATGTCGAAACGGTGACCGGCCCTCTCAACCACGCCGAGCAGAATTACTTTCTCACCTACACCTACGACACCACGCTCCACCAGTACCCCGAACAGATCGACGACGCCTACGGCTATACCTCCAAGGCGACCTACGACTACCGCTTCGGCCAGCCGCTTACGACCACCGATCTCAACGGCAACACCATCGAGTACCGCTACGACGCCTTCGGCCGCGCCGAGAAGATCTGGGGCCCCTACGACGTCGGCGCCTCGGTGCCGACCATCGCCTTCGAGTACCACCCCGAGGCCTCGCCGGCCTGGGCGTTGACCAAGAACAAGGAGTACTGGCAGGGGAGCGAGACGATCGACACCCTCCTCTACGTCGACGGCCTCAAGCGCGTCGTCCAGACGAAGAAGGAGGCCGAGGTCTTCAGGGGGAGCCAGAAGGCCTACGGCATGACCGTCTCCGGCAAGGCCGTCTTCGACGAGCTCGGCCGGGCCAGGGAGCAGGGGCAGCCGCTCTTCCTTTCCGGCTACAGCACCGCCTTTGTTCCCCAGGCCGAGCCGAAGAACCCGACCCGCTTCACCTATGACGTCCTCGGGCGCACCACCGGCGTTACCCTCCCCGACCAGGCGGTGGTCTCCACGGCCTTCGGCTTCGAGGAGGGGCTCTTCCTCACCACCGTCACCGACCCCGAGAAGAAGGTCAAGAAGACCCTCAAGGACGTGCGCGGCAACATCGCTGCCGTCAAGGAGAAGCTCGACGCCACCTGGGTGACGACCCGCTACCTCTACGATCCCCTCTCGCAGATCACCACCGTCACCGACGACAGGGGGAATCTCACCGCCGTCGCCTACGACCAGCTCGGCCGGCGAACCGCCATCGACAACCCCGACACCGGCCTGGTGGAATACGAGTACGACGCGGCCGGCAACCTGACCAAAAAGATCACCCCCAACCTGCGCAAGGGGCTGAAGGGGATTCTCTACGAGTACGACTTCACCCGCCTGGTCCGCATCGACTACCCCGATTCGGCGGACGTCGTCTACGGCTACGGCGACCCCGGCGCAACGGACAACCGCGCCGGGCGCATCGCCACCCTCACCAACGGCGACATGATGGAGGAGCGCTTCTACGGCAAGCTCGGCGAGACGGTGAAGACCGTCAAGTCGATCCGCTCGGACATCCCCTCGCGCATGTGGCCGGTCTACACCACCGGCTACGTCTTCGATTCCTTCGGGCGCATGCGCGAGCTTACCTATCCCGACGGCGAGGTGCTCACCTACACCTACGACCAGGGAGGGCTCCTCGAAACCGCCAGGGGGAAGAAGGGCGGCAAGTCCTACGAGTACCTCCTCGATCTCGCCTACGACGAGTACGGCCAGCGGGTGCGCCTGCAGCTCGGCAACGGCGTCGAGACCCGCTACGACTACGATCCCCTCACCCGGCGCCTCGATCACATCTTCACCACCGGCGACGGCGGCGGCGTGCTGCAGAACATCGACTACAGCTACGACAACGTCGGCAACATCACCCTGACCGAGAACCGGCCCTTCATCACCCGCGACGCCACCAGCCGCAGCGTGGTGCAGGAGTACGGCTACGACGACCTGCATCGGCTGACCTCGGCCGTGGGGAAATACGCCGTCGGCAGCGATCACATCGACCGCTACGCCGGCACTTTTGCCTACGACAGCATCGGCAACTTCCAGACCAAGGATCAGCGCCACTGGTACG
>Ga0209231_1000204_pt1 | contig 41262 bp, 36 predicted proteins | sample Deesub45470m_DNA_FD_188086 | JGI IMG/M metagenome (GOLD analysis project Ga0209231, IMG submission 188086) | Deep subsurface microbial communities from North Pacific Ocean - 450_OLKR46/470m Metagenome (SPAdes) (version 2) | ecosystem: Environmental > Terrestrial > Deep subsurface > Unclassified ... | reverse complement strand
GATCGGCGCCGGGGCGCGCGTTCTCGCCTATGATCCCGAGGCGATGGAGGCCGCCCGCAGCCAGCTCCCCCAGGCCTGGTTCGAAAATGGACAGCTGCAGCTCGTCCTCCACCAGTACGCCGCCCTCGACGGCATCGACGCCCTGGTTCTGGTCACCGAATGGAAACCGTTCCGCCACCCCGATTTTTCGGCGGTCAAGAAGATGATGAAACAGCCGGTGATCTTCGACGGCCGCAACCAGTACGAGCCGGCGGTGATGCGCGAAAACGGTTTCGATTACTTCGGCATCGGCCGCCGGGGATAACTGGTTCTGCTCCGGATCCTGCAGCGTTGCGGGAGGCAGGGTCAGGTCAGGTCTTCAACGCTGAGAGCGCGGAGAAGGACCGGAGACCGCTGAAAAGGGCCGAAACAGAGGCTGTTTTGGTTTGACAGACAACTTCTTCCTTCTCCCTCAAACGAACATAGGGAAAGGCTTGCACGCGACGACGAAAAACTTTGCCTCTGTTCCAGTTCTTGAAGCGTTGCGTCGTTGCGGCGTCGCGTGAGGCAGGGTTTAGGATTGGAGAAAGGCATTTTTGCAGTAAGGAGTCGTAAATGGCTATCGATGACAAACAACTGATCGCATTGCTGACCACCTTCAAAGAAGACATTATCCAGTCTGTCGATCATCGGATTGGGATATTTCAGGAAGATATTCAGCACAAGATGGACCTGGTCGTGGAGGGGCAGCAGTCTCTGGGTGAGCGGATGGACCGATTTGAAGGTCGGATGACCGGTATCGAAAATCGTCTGGAACGGGTTGAGGTGAGGGTCGTCGCTGTGGAGATGAAGGTCGACGCATTAGATAAAAAGGTCGACGCATTAGATAAAAAGGTCGACGCGGTAGATGAAAAGGTCGACGCGGTGGAGAAAAAGGTCGACGCCGTCGCAGTTGATGTCGCTGCTCATCGCCGCGATACCGAGGCGCATCGCAAGGGGTGGCGGGTGAGTGACGGAGAGTGAATAAGTGGGCTAAGGATGTGGCACCTGACCCCGGGCCTTGCTGAAGCGTGGCGGCGTCGCGTGAGATGGGTTAGGTCAGGTCTTCAACGCAGAGACCGCGGAGAAGGACCGGAGAGCGCTGAGAAGGGCAGAACAGAAGTATTGTTTTGGTTTAAATCCTCAAAGGAATGTGGGGAGTCATGAATTTTGGAACTGGCTCCGCAGGGGCCTGGCTCATTCCGGGTTTCTGGTGCCAATTTTTCATCTTGAAAGCTTGACCGTAGGCAGTCGCCCTGGTCCTGCTCCGGATCCTGAAGCGTTGCGGCGTCGCGTGAGGCAGGGTTTAGGTCAGGTCTTCAACGCAGTGACCGCGGAGAAAGACCGGAGAGCGCTGAGAAGGTCAGAAGCCCGGGACAAATTCTTCCTTCTTCCTCACCAGATGTCATGGTTTTGACAGTCAGCCGGGCCGGACAATTTTCAGTGACCTGGTGTCAAATTCCGCCCGGAGCCGCTATTCGACCGGATTAACCCCGAAGCACCCCCGGCCGACTCACCCCTGGATCGAGCCTGGTCCGCCAAAATCCGCCTTCCCTTCGAGTTTTCATCCTTTGGGCCCAAATTGGCACAAAAAAAGCATGGTAATTGAAAGAGTAAGTCGAAAACGGCGCCGCGGCGGTCAGTCCGCTCCTGTTTGCAAATACCTGAATCGCGGTTTCTTTTGTCCGGCAGCTCTTGATTAATCTGTTGACACAGGAAGAGCGCCTGACTTAACCTGCTTGACAGGATATAGAATTTCGTCCTCTCCGATAAGGGCAAACCCGGAGCAATCCGGGGGCGCAGAGCCAAGGGTCCCACTGGGACAGCCGAGCTGCCGAAGAGAGCCATAAGGCCGTATCGTCTGCTGGTTTTTTTTACCGCCCTTCTGCCGTTCCGGAGAGGGGCGGTTTTGTTTTTACTGCACACCACAACGTTGTATCGTTTCCAGGGGGTCGCCATGAATGTTCGTCGAACTGTCCGGTTTCTTCTGTTGTTGGCCCTCCTCTGGGCCCCCGGTTACGCCCTGGCGGTTTGCCCGGATGCCATATCGCCAACATCCGATACCCCGGGGAAGGCGGCGATCAACGACCTGGGAGAGGTCGTCTGGTCGCAAAAAGTCGACATCGCTGGAGTCGGGTCTTATTATCAGCTATTCTCGAGCAGTCGCGGGCAGTTGACCTCTGACGCGAAGGATAACCTGAACCCTTCGATAAACAACTTCGGCACCGTGGTCTGGGAAAAGGTCAATGGTATTCAATCCACTATCTGGGTCAACGATTCCGGCACCGTCAGGGAAGTATTCCTCGACGGCCAAACCCCTGCCATCAACGATTGGGGAGAAATTGTCTTCGTCAAGACCGGCGAGGTTTTTTCCTCTCTGCGCGGCCTCCTCGGTACAGGCGCCGATCCCGACATCAATAACAATGGTGACGTCGTCTGGTCGTCCGCAGGAGAGGGAACCATCAGCCAGATATACCGCCTTGATTTTGCGACCGGGCTGACGACACAGCTCACCTTCGACACCGTCCCCCATAACAGTCCAAACATCAGCAACAGCGGCGACGTGGTTTGGACTCAGAATGAATTAGCTGACGGCAGCGGCCTCGAGCGGGTTTATTCAATTGAAGGCCCGCTGACCTCCGACTGCCCGGCCGTGCAATATCATCGGAACCCGTCGGTGAACAGTTGCGGCGATCTCGTTTTTACCTCCTGGGACAGTGCGGGGATAGGTCAACCGGGTGAGGTTTATCGCCTGGGGACCTCTGCCCCCTGCGGCGTTTCAGAACCCCCCGCCGGGGGAATGTGCGGCCAGCAGGGACTGCCGGTTCCTATTCTTGCCACGCCCAGCATGCGCACCGCGATCAACGACCTGGGGGAAATGCTCTGGTCTGAACTCGACATTTACGGCTATTTTCAGATTCATTCGAATAAACGCGGGCAGTTGACCTTCGACTCCTCTCACCATGAATACCCGGCTTTGAACAACTACGGGGTCCTGGTGTGGCAGCAGTACGACCCGGTTACCTTTGTATATTCCATATGGAAGAGCGACGGAGGGGCCCCGGTGTCGGTGGCGCTGAGCGGGAAGTACCCTTCGATCAACGACGCCGGTGAAGTGGTGTATGTGGACTCGGGCCAAATATTCTCAAGCACTGTCTCAGGCACCGGCACCTCCCTTGGTATTTCCGGCGATTTTCCCGACATCAACAATCACGGCGATCTGGTCTGGACTGATTCCGATGCAAACGGGGACACTCAGATCTACCGGCGCCTCTACGGGACCACAATCCCGGTGCAGTTGACTTTTGAGCCGACCGAGCATTACAGCCCGACCATCAACGACAGCGGCGAGGTGGTGTACGAACAATGGAATTTCAGCGAACAGAGCCGGATTGTCTCCAGCACGCGGGGGGCGTTGACCTCGAGTTGCCCCCTGGATGTCCAACACATGTTTCCGGACATCAACAGCTGCGGCGATGTCATCTTCCTCGGCGCCGATATGTTCGAGCCGACGACGGGGACCGTCTACCGCCTCGGCGAGACCCTCCCATGCTACAACTTTTTGCCGACCTCCGCCCCGGCCCTCGATTCGGACAAGGACGGGTTGCCGGACGATTATGAAACCTTGCACAGTCTCAATCCCGTCGATGCCGCCGATGCCGCAACTGACCTCGACGGCGACGGCATCAGCAATTTTGCCGAATTCGCCGCCGGAACCGACCCCAACAGCAATCTGGATGAACCCGGCGTCCCTGGGCTTACCGTCCTTCCCACCTCGGTTGTCTCCGGCACCGGCCCGGTTTCTCTCACTGTCGGCAACCTCCCCACGGGGGGGGTGGTCATCCTCTCCCTGACCTTCGACGCCGATGGCAGCGGGATTGTCGACGGCGACGAATGGCCGATGATCGTCGAGGGGGTGGCCGATGGCGGCACCTCCGGTGAAAATTTCACCGCCGACAGCAACGCCGCCCTCGGCACGCTCGCCACCACTTTCGGCGCATCCCCCCGCTGGGGGATGCTCGCCCCGGGTCAGTATATCGTCCGTGCCGAGGTTCCCGGCGGACTCTTCTCCCTCGGGACCTTCACCGTCGAGGCGGCAACCGGCAGCAAGCAGATTTCCGGCTATGTCGCCAGTGGAAGCGAAGGGGGGACCCCGATCGGCAACGCCCTGGTCGTTTTTACCACCGGCAGCGACCCGGAGCGGATCGTCTCCTTTGCCTTGACCAACGACACCGGCAACTACACCCTGCAGATCAACGACACCCTGCCGGTCTCCGGCAAGCTTCTGGCCATCAGGGGCGCCGGCGGATTTCTCCAGAGTCCGGCCACCGCCGTCACCGTCGAAACCACCTCCTCCCTCTACATCCCTCTCGTCCTTTCGGTGAGCGATGCCACGGTGATCGGCCGGGTCCTCAGCTATGACGACGGCCGTCCGGTCTTCGGCGCCCGGGTGCGGGGAGCCTCCGCCCTGGGACACGCCGCCGAGGCCGTGACCGACAGCAACGGCGACTTTGTCCTGGCCGCTCTCGGCGCCGCTCCCCCCGGTATGGGCTGGACCCTCGAGACCGACGTCCCGGCCGGGTATTTTGCCGCCGTCGAGGCCACCTCCGGCCTCTTCCTCCCCCAGGCCTCGCTCGCCCTGAGCCCCGGCGGCTCCTCCCACCTCGGCTTCTGGGCCTTCCCGGACACCGCCTGGCTCAAAGGGCAGTTCAAAGACGAAACCAATAACCATACGATTGCCGGAGCTGGCCTTTTTGTCTCCCGGAACGCCAATGAGCTCGATCCGGTGCAGCGCAATCTGCGCACCGAAGGCCTCAGCGACGCCTACGGAATGGCGATCATCGGTCTGAACCCCGGCAGCTGGTATGCCATCGCCGAGACACCGGAGAAGCTGATGGTCGACGGCATCCCCCGCGACCTCGTCCCCCAGGCGGCCGTGGCCGTTGTTCCTGATTTGGGCCTGGATGAGAAACGCGCCATGACCTTCAACCCCTACTATGCCGACGGCATCATCGAGGGGTATGTCTTCAACTCCGACGGGACCTATGCCGAGAATATTGTCGTCACCGCAGAAACCGTCGATGCCAAAAACGGCCACGGCCAACTGGGGATCGGCCCTCTCTTCAGCGAGGTCAAGACCGACGCCGACGGCTATTTCCGCATCCCGGTTCTGGGCGGAACCTGGACGGTGCGGGCCACCGATTACGACAACGGCACCGGGACCATCTCCAAGGAAAAAATCATCGAGGTCATCACCAACGGCGATGACATCATCGATGATGTCGAAATTTACGATTGGAATGCCCTCGTTCTCGTCGGCAACCTCTGCAGCAACGGGATCCAGGATACCGGCGAGACCGGCATCGACACCGGTGGCAGCTGCGACCCCGTCCTCGGCGGCCTCCCCCCGGTCGCAGCCTTTACCTTCGATCCCCTCTCCCCTCTCTATTGCCAGAACGTCACCCTGAATGCCTCAACCTCCACCGGCGATCCCGATTGGCCCATCAAAAGCTATAAGTGGGATGTGACCGGCGACGGCCTTCCCGACTTCGTCGGCGAAATTCTGACCTACGGTTTCGGCTCGGCGGGGACCCATGAGGTGACTCTGTACGTCAAGAACAAGCTCGACCAGACCGCTTTCATCAAGCAGACGATCACCACTCAGGATCCCCATGCGCCGGTGGCCGATGCCGGTGGGTTTTACGAGATCAGCGCCGGGGCGAGTCTCGATCTCGTCGGGTCCGGCTCCTATCATCCCGATGCCGACTGCGGCATTTCCATGACCTACGGCTGGGAATTCGACGGCGACAATTTATTTGACGACGCCGCCGGCGCGACCACCACCGTTCCCTGGACCGACCTGGTGAACCTCCCCCGCGATCAGGTGTTGTCCGTTGATCTCGAGGTCGTCGACAATGCCGATGTTCCTCTCAGCGACGTCAATACCACCACCCTGACCATAAAGATGCCGGTCGCAAGCTTTACCTTCACACCCCCTTCTGCTCCTCCCTATTGTACCAAGGTCCCTCTCGACGGGTCCGGCTCCATCCATCCGAACGGGGAGACTCTCGAGACTTACGAGTGGGACCTCAACGACGATGAAATCTTCGAATTCAGCTCAAATACATCGGACCACAGTTTTGTCGCCCCCGCCCCCGGGACCTACACCCTGACCCTGAAGGTCACCGACTCCTATGGCATGACCGCCACTTACAGCGACACCGTCATCACTGATGGCTATCAGACCCCGGTCGCTGCCCACGGCGGACCGTACTTTGTCGACGACGGCCAGGTGCTGACCCTCGACGCCTCGGCGTCGGTCCACCTCGACGGGGCCTGCGGCGTCGGTCTCATCTACAGCTGGGACTTCGGCAAAGACGGCACTTACGAAACGACCAGCACCACCGCGACCGTCGCCATCCCCTGGGAGCAGATCTCGGCCTTCTCCCGCAATGTAGCGATTCCGCTGCGCGTCAAGGTCGAGCACAGTGCCGATCCGACCAAGTTCACCACCGCCGATACCACCTTCACCATCAGCAAACTCACCGCCGCCTTCACCTCCGGGCCGGCGCCGGTCTCCTACTGCGGCGATTTCCCCTTCGACGCCTCGTCCTCGGCCCACTCCAACCCGGCGCGTATCCTCAGCTACGCCTGGGACATGGACAACGACGGTCAGTTCGATGATGTCTTTGGTGAGACGCCCACTTACAACTTCAGCACTCCCGGAGACCATTTGGTGACCCTTCAGGTCACCGACGACCTCGGCTGGAGCAACACCATCGGCCAGACGATCACCACCGCCGCCGTCCGGGCGCCCGTCGCCTTGATCGGCGGCTCCTACGTGGCCGACGAGGGGCAGCCCCTCTCCCTCAACGGCGGCGCTTCAAGCCATCCCGATGCCGCCTGCGGGAACACCCTGGTCTACAACTGGGATACCAACGACGACGGCATCTTCGGCGACCTGACCAGCGCTGCGCCGAGCATCCCCTGGACCCAGCTTTCCGGATACGCCCGCGAAGCCGCCCAGCCACTCGCCCTGCGGGTGGAAGATGGCGCCGATCCGGGTCTCAACACCCTGGCCGCGACCACCTTCAGGGTCAGTGAGCTCACCGCCGCCTTCACCTCCGGCCCGGCGCCGGCCTCCTACTGTACGGCCTTCCCCTTCGACGCCTCGAGTTCGGCTGTCACCAGTGCGACGCGCACCATCTCCGCCTACGAGTGGGACTTCGACAACGATCTCGTCTTCACGGACGCGGCGGGAATGACCCAGAGCCATGTCTTTGCCGCCCCCGACACCACCTACACGGTGGGTCTGCGGGTCACCGATTCCAACGGCTGGAGCGACGTTTACAGCGCTCCCGTCGTCACCGCCCCTTACCAGACTCCGGTCGCCGCCCACGGCGGACCCTACTCGGTCGACGACGGCCAGGTGCTGACCCTCAACGCCGCGGCTTCGGTCCAGCTCGACGGGAATTGCGGCGACACCCTCGTTTATAGCTGGGACTTCGGCGCCGACGGCACCTATGAAGTCACCGGCCAAACTTCGGCGTCCATCGCCATCCCCTGGGAGCAGATCTCGGCCTTCCCCCGCATTGTGCCGATTGGGCTGCGCGTCAAGGTCGAGCACAGTGCCGATCCGACCAAGTTCAGCACCGCCGATACCACCCTCACCATCAGCAAACTGACCGCCGCCTTCACCTCCGGGCCGGCGCCGGTCTCCTACTGCGGCGTCTTCCCCTTCGACGCCTCGACTTCGGCTCACTCCAACGCCGGTCGCTCCATTCAAGGCTATGCCTGGGATTTCGATAACGACGGCGCTTTTGACGATGGAACAGGAGAGTTCCCCACCTACAGCTTTCCCACCGCCGGAAATCACCTGGTGAGTCTCAAGGTCACCGACGACCTCGGCTGGACGGCCACCACCAGCGTTGAAGTCACCACCGCCGCCGTCCGGGCGCCCGTCGCCTTGATCGGCGGCACCTACGTGGCCGACGAAGGGCAGCCCCTCTCCCTCAACGCCGGCGCCTCAAGCCATCCCGATGCCGCCTGCGGCAACACCCTGGTCTACACCTGGGATACCAACAACGACGGCATCTTCGGCGATCTGACCGGCGCTGCGCCGAGCATCCCCTGGACTCAGCTTGACGGATACGCCCGCGAAGCCGTCCAGGCCCTCGCCCTGCGGGTGGAGGACGCCGCCGATCCGGGTCTCAATACCCTGGCCGCGACCACTTTCAGAGTCAGTGAGCTCACCGCCGCCTTCACCTCCGGGCCGGCCCCGGTCTCTTACTGTACGGCCTTCCCCTTCGACGCCTCGAGTTCGGCTGTCACCAGTACGACGCGCACCATCTCCACTTACGAGTGGGACTTCGACAACAACGGCGTCTTCACGGACGCCGCGGGAATGATCCAGAACCACGTCTTTGCCGACCCTGCTACCGCCTACACGGTGGGTCTGCGGGTGACCGATTCCAACGGCTGGAGCACCACGACCACCCGCACCATCACCACCGCTTCAGTCCAGACGCCGATCGCCGAGGCCGGCGGGCCCTACGCCATCAAGACCGGCGAAAATCTTATTGTCAACGGCGATCCCTCGTACCACCCCGATGCAGGCTGCGGCAGAACCCTGACCTACGCCTGGGATATCGACGGCGACGGCTACGACGATGCCGTCGGTCCCACCCCGACCATCCTCTGGGCGGTGCTCAACGGCTATCCCAAGGCGACAATTCTCCCCATCAGCCTCAAGGTGACCGACAGCGCAATTCCCACTCTCGTCGGAGTCGACGCCGGTGAGTGGTCCATCACCAAGATCGACGCCCTGCCGCCGAGCGGCCTGATCGTCCCCGCCAACTCCACCGGCACTCAGGTTGCCCTCACTTGGACCGCCTCCACCACTCCCGGGGCGACCTATACCATCGTCGAGTCGAAAAGCGGCTTCACCCGGACACTGACCGGGATTGTCGGCACTTCGACGACCCTGACCCAGAATGTGGCGGGAACCTATTCCTACCAGATCTTTACGGTGGCCGCCGGGTACTTCGACAGCACCGCGGTGGCGGGGAACATTGCGTGCAACGTGAATCCCTATGCCCCTGTCCCGGCCAATGTCAGCGTCCCGTTGACGTCGACCGGCAACCAGGTGGAAATCGGCTGGACGACCTCCGGGCCGACGGGGGTGACCTATACGGTGGTCGAGGCGCGGGATGCCGGCTTTACCGATATTTCCCAGACCGTTTCGGGAATCACCACGCCGCCGGCCACCTTGACGCAGGATGTCCAGGGGACTTATTATTATCGTGTCCAGGCCGTCGTTGACGGCGTCGTCTATCTGCCGAGCGATTGGAGTGCAGGCGGGAACCCCTGCACCGTGGTGACCACCGCCGATCTCCCCGGCGCCTTCGTCGTGCCGACCGACAGCACCACCGGCAATTTCACCCTGACCTGGACGGTTCCGGCGATTGCCGAGGGCTTCGAGATCGAGGAGTCGACGACCGGGACCTTTACCGGAGTTCCGACCTATACCCTGCCGACGGCCGTGCCGAGCATCGCTGTCACCGGCAAGGCTCCGGCAACCTACTACTACCAGATCCGTGCGACCCAGGCCGGTCTGATTTCCAGCGCCTGGGTCAGCGGCTCAGTTACCGGCTGCAACGTCCCGGACGCCGATGGCGACGGCGTCGCCGACGGGTTAGATGTCTGCAACGGCGATGACGCCAGCGGCGATACGGACGTTGATCAGACCTGCAACGATCTCGATACCGATGACGACGGCGACGGCCTGCCCGACGCCTGGGAGATCACCCACACTATCGACCCCCTCGACGCCACGGGGATCAACGGCGCCGCGGGCGACCCGGATGCCGACAGTCTGACTAATGCCGGAGAATTCTCCGCCGGTACCGATCCGCGCAATGCCGATACGGACGGGGATACCCTCCTCGACAGCGTTGATCCGGCGCCGCTGGTGGCCGACGCTCTGCCGCCGACCGGTATCATCGTTCCGGCGACTTCGACGGGGAACCAGGTGGCCATCAGCTGGAGTGCGGTAACAGCGACTCCAGGTGCGACTTATGTGGTTGAGGAGTGGCAGGATAACGGGGATGGGATTTTCAATTCCTCGAGTGATACGCGCAAAACGGCTCCTTCGGCCCTTGCCGGGACGAGTTATGTCTTTACCAATGATGTTCAGGGTGGGGTTTTCTTCTACCGGGTGAAGACGGTTGCTGCGGGGTATACGGAGAGTGGGTGGGTTGTCGGGGGGAATTCCTGCACAGTCATCCTCAAGGTCGAGGCGCCGACGGCTTTCTTCGTGCCGGCCAGCAGCATTACGGGCAACTTCACTCTGACGTGGACCAATCCGGCCCAGGTGCAGGGTTTTGAGATCGAGGAGTCGACGACGGGGACCTTTACCGGGACACCGACTTATACCCTTGCTACGGCTGTGTCGAGTTTTGAGGTTACGGGCAGGACGCCGGGTACTTATTCTTACCGGATTCGGGGGACTAAGGATGGGCTTATTTCGAGTGATTGGGTTGCTGGGGGGAATGGGTGTGAAATACTACCTTTAACTATCCCAGTTCTTGTTAACCCTGCAACGGATGTTACGACGCTCACACCTACGTACACATGGGGTGCCATAGTGGGAGCTTCCCATTATGACTTATTTAAAGTTATAGATGGAGTTCAAACTCTCCTAACCTACACATCTCTAGAGACCGGATGTGAAAGTGGAGTTGGAACTTGCTCTGTATCTACTTTGACCCCACATGTGAACGGTGCTTCAATTTATTGGATTGTAAGGGCAAGGAGAAATACTGAAATATCATCATGGAGTGGGTCATATTCTTTCAAAATTCGGGCTATGCCTGAATTACCCACACTTGTGGCACCCAGTGGTGTACTTAAAAATTTAACTCCTACATATTCATGGAATGCTGTCCCGGGTGCAACTAGTTATGATCTATTTACAGATATCGGTGGGTTTTCATCTAATGTGACTTACTCAACCACAGAAGCGGGTTGTGAGTTTGGGGTAGGAACTTGTTCAATAACACCACCAGTGGTACATAATAATGGAGATAATGTTTACTGGATAGTTCGGGCAAAAAATATTGGTGGTGTTAGCGAATGGAGTTCTTCCATGACTATTAACATCATTGTGCCGCCAGCAATCCCTGTACTTGTTGCACCGAACTCGGATGTGACTTCCCGTTCTCCAACGTTCACATGGAATGCTGTCCCTAGTGCTGCAGGTTATGATCTGTTTACAGACATCAATGGTATTCAAACTGTTGTAAATTATACAATCGCTGATGCTGGTTGTGAGACCGGAAATGGAACATGCTCCGTCACTCCACCTGCGGTCTTAGTAAATGGTTCTTCTGTCTACTGGGTTGTCAGATCCAAAAATGTCAGTGGGACCAGTGCTTGGGGGTCAGCAATGGCATTTAAAATTAGAGCCAAGCCCGCTGTCCCTTCGCTTGTCGCACCGAATGGCCCTGTTCCATCGTTGAAACCTACTTATTCATGGAATTCAGTGCCAGGTGCGACAAATTACGACCTTTTTACTTCTGTGAGCGGTGGTACCACAATTAATGTCTCTTATACATCAGCGGAGGCAGGTTGTAGTAGTGGTGGTACTTGTTCTATTACGCCAGCGACAGTTAACGCTAATGGATCATCAATATACTGGCTCGTGAGGGCAAAGAATATTGGTGGCATCAGTGACTGGAGCAGCCCTATGACTTTGATTATTGCTGCTCAACCGCCAACGCCTTCTTTAGTATCACCTCAGGGGATAATTACGACATTGACTCCGACTTATTCGTGGAATGCTGTTCTCGGCGCGACAGATTATGACCTGTATTTTTCGATTAGTGGCGGAACCACTTCAAATATAACTTACTCTGCCATTGCCGCTGGTTGTAGTTCAGGTACAGGAATTTGTTCAATTACACCTGTCGGGCCTATGTCTAATGGTGCTTCAGTCTACTGGTTGGTCCGCTCACGAAATTCAGGCGGGGTCAGTTCTTGGAGTGGTTCATTGTCATACCTTGTCAGCATTATTCCGCCGGTTCCTACTTTGGTTTCTCCGACCGGGATAGCGGCAACGACCTTGCCCACCTATACTTGGAATGCTGTGCCTGGAGCCTCTGCATATGATTTATTCACTGATGTAAGCAGTAATGGTTCCTTAGTCACGACATATTCATCTATAGATGCAGGGTGTGAAACTGGCATCGGAACGTGCTCTATAATGCCATCAATACCACAGTTGAATGGAGATACTGTTTATTGGATCCTGCGATCCAGGAATATTGGTGGTGTTAGCAGTTGGAGTTCACCTCTGACATTCAGTATTTTTGAGTAATTGTGCTAAATCGGCTCGTTAGTAGATTTGTGGGGGTATTCAGGCCCTGCAACCCGCCAAGAGTATGATATTGGTATTTGAGGGTCTTGAAACCCTACGCTTTTCTCATGGTGGGGTTTGCTCTGAGGTTCAACCCCTCCACTGCACCGCTAGAAAACCGGCCTTTTGCCTTGAATCAGTTACAATCAATGGTTTGTGGTTGCGCGCCTACTTCAACCGTAAGTTGAAAAAGAACAATTTTATGGTAGCGCATGCAGCGCTGGTCCACAAACTTACGCGGGCCGCTTAATATGGCATCGAGGACCAGATTCCCTTTCTGCCGGAAAAGATCTACACTTAGGAACTGGCCGGAGTGGCAAACCCACATTGGGTTTGGGGAAAACCATGAGACTTGATTGGTAGTTGCTCCGCCCTGCATATACCCCTTATCGCCGTCTTTCCTGCCCACGCCGTGACCTCCAGGGGGCTGGTTAACAACCACAAGTTCATTTGGACACCGAAGGTTTTCTGCTCCGCTAAAAGCGGAAAGGACCTTTGATCTTCCCCATTACCCCCACAACCGCCTTAATCCTGATGGGTGACTGGTGCAGCGAAGGCTGACATCGAAACAGAGAGAAATATTGGCAAGAGCTAGGATGTCGGTGACTTAATGCAACAAAGCATGAAAACAATAATCTCATGCTCAGGGAATGTTTTTTACCTTGACCGACAGCCCTTTAAAGGGTGACCCTACCCAGCAGTGGGTGGTTCAAAAAATGGCGGCTATCTTGCACTTATCAACCTGCCTGGGGGTATGTGTCAGCTCTTTGACCCCCCACTCTATGCCCACCGTTTGATACCAAACTCCTTTTACCTGTTGGAAATCGCGCACAAGAAGTAAGATTTCAGCTTTGGCGGGCCGTGGTTCATAGCCATCCAGGCTGGGGTGATTGTTGCCAACACCACGGTCTTTGATGGGATATGGAAAATGTGGCAAGGCAAGGCCCCTGACCCCAGTCCCTGACACCAGCCCCCTATTTGTGAAATGTGGCATTGCAAGACTTGGCCCCGCCGGGCCTAGATTCATAAGGGTAGTAGATATATGGCTAACCAGAGAAGACAGCAATTCATTTTGCTGTACGGATCAATGATACTTACTTTAATCCTTGGTATATTTACATCATCATTTAATGCAAAATATCTGGGTGTCGTCGGTTTCGGAGAATTTAAATTAGCTCAAACACTTATTATTTTTCTGTCAACTTTCCTCCAAATGGGTTTTTTCGTATCTGCTGGCAGGTTGATTGCGCAAAATAAATATGCACGAATAGAAAAACGTTTATTAGGTGGAACATTATTTATTGCCCTTGTACAATCAATCGTACTAATAGTTGTATTGCTGATGTTTTCAAGTGTAATAGATGAAATTTTCAAAGTTAATTTAAGTAATATTTTAATATTTTCGGCTCCACTTTTATTTGCTTTTCCTTTAAAGGCAAGTCTTGAAAATATATTTCAAGGAAACAATTCTATTGGATATTTGTCTGTACTAAGAATTTTACCTGCCATGCTATATTTAATGCTTGCATTTTTAATTTCATATTTTTATGGATTTAAAGTAATTCATGCGTTTTCCATATTTTTGTTAACCATGTTTTTAACAAGTATATATTTTTGTTTTAAGATTAGACCTAAGTTTTACAAAATACAAAAATCAATCAATATAATAATAAATGAAAATAAAAAATATGGACTTAATGTTCACATAGGTGTAATTGCTGCAGTAACAACAGGACAATTAAGTATATTGCTTTTAGGTTATTTATCAGGACCTGAGTCGGTCGGTAGATTTTCCATAGCTCAAGCAGTTACTTCTCCATTACTTATGGTTCCAAGTTGTGTTGCAACCAGTTATTTTAAAGAATTTGCAAATTCTACAAAGATTGACAAGAAAATCATAAAAAATACTTTAGCAGTTTCAATATTTTCATTGTTTATTTTTATAGTTTGTATAGATAGGTTTATCGGTTTGTTCTTTTCGAGTGAGTTTAATCTCGTAATTAACATATCTTACATTATGGCCATTGGCAGCATTTTGCATGGGTTCGGTGATCTTTTTAACCGGTTCATTGGTGCTCATGGAAAAGGAAGACTTCTTAAATATGGTGCAATATTGGCTGGAAGCGCGAATATTATAGGATGTGCTATTTTGGTCCCTATTTATGGTTTGTCTGGTGCTAGTTTTAATGTTTTCTTAGTTGGTTTTGTATATTTGTCAGCAATGTATTTATTTTATACAAAATTATCATGCAGACTTTGCGGTACAATAAAGGCCCGTCGCGAATGAACAAAAACATCATAATGTTACCAATGAATATTTTTCAAATATATTTATTGTCTACATTTTTATTATTTTTATTTGGACCATTTATTTGGGAAATTGATAATTATTTGGAACTTATTATTTATGTAATAGTATATTTTACATCATTATATTTCGGATATTATCACTTCTCAAAAAAAATAAATTTAATAAATATAAATGTAGGAAACATTGATGCTTACGATAAAAAAATCGCCAGAATTTTTATATTTAGCTGTTTTTTTACAATATTTTATTCAGTAGTTTTTAAATACTCTGCGACTGGATCACTTGAAGTTAGTTCAGATATTTTTTCCAATCTTGGTGATTCATATTTTGAAAGACTTAAATATTCGGAAAATGATTCAAGTAATTTGACTTATATTCCCATGCAAATATGCACTTTACTTTATGTTGCAACTTATTTTTACATCCCTATAGCCGTTCTCTACTGGGAAAAATTTAAAAAATCTTTCAAGATTATTCTATTCGTAACTGCATCTATTAACGCTATAACATGGCTTTCTATGGGCACAAACAAAGGCCTTGGCGACTTATTGATACTTTTTATGTTCAGTTTTTTATACAAAACTATTGCTTTTTATTCCTCTGATTTAAAAAAATATATGATTCGTTTTACATTGATATGTCTCATTCCAATAATAATTTTTTTTACTATTTTCACTTTAACACAACAACAACGTTCAGGCTTTTCAGGATATACTGCCGAATCGGTTTATACGAACACAATTTTACATCGGTATGTAACATATGACGAAAACAATATAATACTTAGCATCTTTGGAGATGTTGGTAAAAATGCCATTCTTAGTTCATACGGCTATGTCTCTATGGGTTATTTTGGTCTTGCTAAATGTCTTGAGTTACCATTTGAGTGGACTTATGGTATGGGACATTCACGCGCGTTGACGAGTTATGTTGATCAATATTTTGGATATGATTCTGAAAATAAAAATTATCTTATAAGAAATGAGAGGAAAACAGGGTGGCCTGCTGGGATGTTTTGGTCAACTGTATTCCCATGGCTCGCATCTGATTTAACCTTTCCCGGTGTTGCATTATTCATGTTTTTTGTTGGCGCATTTTTTTGTACGGTTTGGAAAAGATTTTTAATCCATCGTGATTTTATATCTCTAGTCGTCCTTTGCCAAATAACTATTTTCATAATTTATATACCTGCAAATAATCAATTATTTCAAAGCAGAATGAGCTTTTTTGGTTCAATATCTATTTTGATAATTTATGTTTTTTCTTCTAAAAAGTCGATTCGACGTTAATGCATGCTTAAATTTATATCTTGGTTGATTTGTAATGAATGATAACTCTGCTACTCTGAATATTATCATTGCTGGGTATGTGTTCGGTTTTCCAAACGGGAACGGTGCCAGTGCTCGTATTAGTCAGTATGCGCGTGGTTTGGCTGCACATGGTTGTAATGTTAATATTCTTTGTCTTAAGCCAACTGAACTACCTGACGGTTCAGGCTTAAACCGTGCTGCAAAAGGCGAGTACAATGGAGTATCATTTGAGTATACTTCGAGAACGTCAATCTATTCAAAAGTCGCAATTATTCGTTATCTTCAGAATATAATAGGGGTAATAGGTGCTTTTCGCACGGTCCACCAATTACGAAAGAATCGAAAAATTCATGTAATTCTGTATTACGGAACCGATTCTCTCTTTTACACGATTTCGCTCTGGTTACTGGCTAGATTGCACGGTGCTTGTTTTGTTGGTGAAAATACCGAGGCTCCGTTTGTTTATTCAAACTCAAAATTTTCTACCAGTTTCAAAAAATGGTTGGTTACTCGATTTGCTCACAAACTTTTTGATGGTTTTGTTGTTATTTCTACCTATCTTGAAAAATTATTCGGAGAATCGTTAAGAAAAAATGCACCTGTTTTGAGGCTTCCTGTTCTGGTTGATACCTCACTTTTTAAATCACCTGGCCCCGCTGTATTTTCATCAACTAAATATATCATTTATTGCGGGAACCTTAGCCATGAAGGTGAGATTGATACATTATTGGATGCCTGGTCGAGGATGAAATTCGAATTTCCTGAATGGAAACTTCGTATTATAGGAGATAACTCTTCGCCCGCCATCCATGATCCAATACTAAGCCGTGTGAATGAGTTGGATATTGAAGAATATGTTGAGTTCACTGGATTGGTACCACGAGATCAGCTCATTGAATTATTACTAAGTGGCGACGTAATGGTTCTGCCGAGGTCAAGTGGTTTGTTTTCAGAGGCAGGCCTTCCCAATAAACTGGGAGAGTATCTTGCAACAGGAAAGCCCGTCATTACTACAAACATTGGTGATATTAATCTGTATCTCCGGGACTGTGTTGATGTTTTTCTTGTACAACCAGATGATATACGAGCATTTGTGGATAAAATGCGTTATGTCTTGAACCATCCTAATGAGGCGGGGCGAGTTGGTGGTAATGGCCTGCTTGCCGCGCAACAATATTTTGATACCATTACCAATTGCAAACGATTGATTGATTTTATTCAGAACTTAAATTGATTATTACAATGAGATTTTAATACTCGTTTAGTTCACAGAGATATTTTTATTTATGAAACTCCTTTTTGTCATCGACAATCTCGGATCAGGCGGCGCACAACGCCAAATGATTAACCTTGCTCGCGAGCTCAAGACACGCGGTCATCACGTCGAATTTTTTGTTTATTACCCGCATGATCATTACCTCCCCCTTCTCGATGAGGTTGGTATTCCAGTCCACTTTCACTTGAAAACTTTCCGCTATTCTATCGCTCCGCTCTTTGCCCTTCGCTGTCTAATTAAACAGCATAATTTTGACCTTATCCTCTCCTTTCTCGATACGCCAAATTTTTATGCCGAGATTGCCCGCATCGGCCTTGGGAGAACAAAGCTGGTCGTCTCTGAACGTTTCATGTATCAGCCTGGTCCTTTACCAATACAACTGCGACTATTACAAGAGTGCCACCGCCTAGCCGATGCAATTACTGTCAACTCTCACCATCAACGCCAGAGAATGGTGCACGAATTCCCTTGGATGAGTGGAAAAGTCCAAACCATTTACAATGGTGTTGACTTGGAACGCTTTGCTCCCAACAAAACATGGAAAGTTCGTTTTAATGAGCCTCTTGCCCTGATTGCCATCGGCACTATTGTCGCAAAAAAGAATATGCTTAATTTAGGCAAGGCACTCACTATTTGCCGGGATCGCTTCGACATAAAGCCGCTCGTGCGGTGGGTTGGCAAACAGGAATCCACTGAATCCGGACGCAGGGCTTTTGCTGAAATTTTTGAATTTTTACAGAAAAACGACTTAATTAATCAATGGGAATGGCTTGGCGAATGCTCGGACATCCCGGATTTGCTACGAACCCACGACGCCCTCATTCATCCCTCATTTTTTGAGGGGCTCCCGAATGTCGTTTGTGAAGCTCAGGCTTGCGGATTGCCGGTTCTGGCGAGCAATGTTTGTGATCACCCCTGGCTGGTAGAAGATGGTCTCCGTGGTTTTCTTTTCGACCCCCATTCACCGAAAAACATTGCGACGGCGATTAATAATTTTTACCTCACTTCTCATGAAAAAATACGCGAGATGAGCGAGGCATCCCGCGCTTTTGCTGTAAATAATCTCTCGGCTGCTTTGTTTACAGATAATTATGAAAAGCTTTTTCTTTCTCTGGTTGTAAAGGCATGAGCGGAAAGAGCATGAAAATCTGTCTCATCTCACCTCTCCCACCACCGATTGGTGGGATTGGTCGCTGGACAACGCTTCTCCACAAATGGGCAACTAACAATCCTCAAATTACTATTGCGCAGGTCGATATCTCACCGCGATGGCGCACTATTGACGATATGTCTGTCGGGAAGCGGGTGATCGGCGGTGGTCTGCAACTACTCCGCGATTACGGACGTTTTCTTGCCGCAGTGTCGGGTGCAGACGTCATCCACTTGACAACCTCCGGGCAACTTGCCGTGGTGCGCGATCTCGCAATCTGTACTACAGCAAAGTTGTTGAACATCCCGATCTTTTATCATCTGCATTTCGGTAGAATACCTGAGATTGCCCGTGCCAATACCTTCGAATGGCGCATGCTTTTGCGTGCTATGAAACTGGCCAAGGTGATCCTTCCCCTCGATGGTGATACCGCCCAAACGATTCGTGACCATCTGCCATACAAACGGGTCGAAATCACCCCGAATCCGATTGATTCCAAAAATCTTCTGACTCCCGCACCGCAGCAAACTGGGAAAAAAATTCTACTTTTCATGGGGTGGATCATCCCGAGCAAAGGGGTCGAAGATCTTCTCGCCGCTTGGAACAATCTGATGACTGACGATTGGGAGTTGGTCTTTGCCGGCTCAGGGTCCCTATTTTATCAGAACGAACTGATTGAGCGCTTTACTCCACACCATGTGCGATTTACCGGCGAGGTTCCGCACGAGAAAGCCCTTCAATTGATTGCCAATTGCGATCTTTTTGTACTGCCAAGCCACACCGAAGCCTTCCCCTTTGTCGTCCTCGAAGCGATGGCTCTCGGCAAAGCAATCATTGCTACAGATGTTGGAGCAATTCCCGAGATGCTTGCCGGGGAGTGCGGGATGCTAGTCAAACCCAAAAATGTTGAAAATTTGAGCGTGGCGTTGAAGTCACTTATCACCGATGATGCATTACGCACTGAATTTGGCAGTCGTGCCCATGATCGAGCCATGGCGAATTACACGGCCGATTCGGTATTTTCTCGATTATCGACGATCTGGGGTCAGGTCGGGAAAAAATAAATTTAGAATTTCATATTTTTAATTAAAAAGATATATGGAGGTTTTATGTTCAGCGGAAAAACCCTACTCATCACCGGCGGAACCGGTTCCTTCGGCAATGCCGTCCTGCGCCGCTTCCTCGACACCGGCATCAAAGAGATCCGCGTCTTTTCTCGTGACGAATTGAAACAGGAAAATATGCGCATCAATCTGGCCAATCCCAAGGTCAAATTTTACATCGGCGACGTTCGTTCCTATGACAGCCTTCTCCCAGCGATGGAAGGCGTCGATTATGTCTTTCAAGCCGCCGCGTTGAAGCAGGTCCCTTCCTGCGAGTTCTATCCTCTCGAAGCGGTCAAAACAAACGTGCTCGGCACCGAAAATGTACTTAACGCGGCGATTGCCAAAGGGGTGGAACGGGTCATTGCGCTCAGCACCGACAAGGCGGTCTATCCGATTAACGCCATGGGGATCTCCAAGGCGATGATGGAGAAGATCGTCGTGGCCAAATCGCGCTTCGCCGACCCGGCAAAGACGACACTCAACTGTACCCGCTACGGCAATGTGATGGCTTCGCGCGGGTCGGTCATCCCCCTGTTCATCAAACTGATTAAGGAGGGCAAACCCCTTACGGTCACCGACCCGAACATGACCCGCTTCCTCATGTCCCTCGACGACGCAGTCGATCTTGTCCTCTACGCCTACGAGCATGGACAGCAAGGCGACACCTTCGTGCAGAAAGCCCCGGCGTCCACCATTGCCGATCTGGCTAAGGCGCTGCTTGAGTTGTTCAACGCCAACAATGACATCAAGGTCATCGGCACCCGCCATGGCGAAAAGCTCTATGAATCGTTGATGACCCGGGAGGAGATGGCCCACGCCGAGGATCTGGGCGGCTATTATCGTATCCCTGCCGACAACCGCGACCTGAACTACAATAAATTCTTTGTGGAAGGGGAGGAGGAGTTGACCCAAGCGGTGGACTACACTTCACACAACACCGAACGGTTGAACGTGGCGCAGATCAAGGAGAAGCTGCTCTCTCTCGATTACGTGCGACGGGAGCTGGAAGGTGTTGCTTCCCATTGCCGTCCGCGGTAAGTACCCTGACGCAAAGACGCAAAGACGCAAAGAAAGGCATAGAGTCTGACTTCAGGGTTTTAACCCGAAAGTTTTAGATTTTCTCTGCGTCTTTGCGCCTTCGCGTCAAAGAATGAGGCTATTATGAAAACAATCCTGATTACCGGTTCTAACGGCTTTGTCGGCAAAAATCTCAGCGTCACCCTGGCGCAGCGGCCGGATATCAAGATCACCGGCTTTGATGTTGCGGACGATCCGGCCACTTTGTCGACTCTAGTGGCGGAAGCTGATTTTATCTTTCATCTCGCCGGGGTCAATCGTCCGCAGTCCCCCGAAGAGTTCACCACCGGCAATACCGGACTGACCGAGACGATCATTGCTCTGTTGCAGAGCCAGGGGAAGTCGACCCCGTTTCTCCTCTCTTCTTCGACCCAGGCTCTCCAGGACAACCCTTACGGCATCAGCAAGCGCGACGCTGAAGAGGTGGTCTTTGCCTACGGGCGACAGAGCGGAGCACCGGTCTTTGTCTACCGTCTCCCCAATGTCTTCGGCAAGTGGTGCCGGCCCAACTACAATAGCGCCGTTGCCACTTTTTGCCATAACATCGCTCACGATCTGCCGATCCAGATCAACGATCCGAACGCAACGATGACCCTGGCCTATATTGACGACGTGGTGGATTCTTTCCTCGCTGCTCTTGATGGCCAGCCGATTATTGAGGGTCAATATTGCGTTGTCGATCCGGTCCATACGATCAAGCTCGGCGCGATCGTGGAGCTGCTCCATTCTTTTAAATCGAGCCGATCTGATCGCAGCATCCCTGACATGGCCGATCCCTTCACCAAAAAACTCTACGCCACCTACCTCAGTTATCTGCCGGTTGACCAGTTCAGTTATCCACTCAAGATGAACGTCGACGAGCGCGGCTCCTTTACCGAATTCATCAAAACCATCGACCGCGGCCAGGTCTCGGTGAATATCTCCAAGCCTGGGATTACCAAGGGGAATCACTGGCATCACACCAAGAATGAAAAATTTCTGGTGGTGAGCGGGAAGGGAGTGATCCGTTTTCGCAGGATCGGTAGTGACGAGATTGTTGAGTATGTTGTCTCCGGCGAGAAGCTGGAAGTGGTCGATATCCCCACCGGCTATACGCATAACATCAGCAACACTGGTGAGACGGATATGGTCACGGTGATGTGGTGTAATGAGCTGTTTGACCCGCAGCGGCCGGATACATTCTTTGAGATCGTAGACAAGAAGCTTTGACGCAAAGACGCAAAGACGCCAAGAAGAACATAAATTCTGGTTTTATGGTTTAAACAAAAAAAAAGTTTAAAAATTACCTTTGCGCCTTTGCGACTTGGCGTCGAGGATTTTAGACAAGAAGCTTTGACGCAAAGACGCGAAGACGCAAAGAAGAACATAAATTCTTGTTTTATGGTTTAAACCAAAAAAAGTTTAAAGATTACCTTAGCGCCTTTTCGACTTGGCGTCGATGATTTTAGACAAGAGGCTTTGACGCAAAGACGCGAAGACGCAAAGAAGAACATAAATTCTGGTTTTATGGTTTAAATATAAAAATTTAAAGATTACCTTTGCGCCTTTGCGACTTGGCGTCGATGATTTTAGACAAGAAGCTTTGACGCAAAGACGCGAAGGCGCAAAGAAGGGCAGGAATTCTGATTTTATGGTTTAAACCAAAAAGTTTGAAGATTACCTTTGCGACCTTGCGACTTGGCGTCGATGATTTTAGACAAGAGGCTTTGACGCAACTTGGTATCGAGGATTTTCCAAAATGAACGAAAATGAAATTAGCAAAATTATCGTTGATGCTGCAATAGAGGTTCATCGTGTCCTTGGAGGACCGGGGCTCCTTGAATCAGTTTATGAAGAAGCTTTGGTTTATGAAGTTGCGGATCGTGGTTTGAGTCTGAAACGTCAGGTATGCGTTCCGTTGATCTATAAGGGAAACAGCCTTGCCACTCCTTTGCGCCTTGATTTGCTTGTAGCAGAAAAAGTTATTGTTGAATGCAAATCAATGGTTTCTTATAATGCAATTTTTGAGGCACAATTACTCACTTATCTGCGTCTAACTGGCTTGAAACTTGGACTTGTCGTTAATTTTGGTGAAACGTATGTCAGTAAAGGGGTGCATCGGGTAGTCAATAATCTGTACATATAAAATTTTGACGCAACCAGCAGCAGAAGCTTTGACGCAAAGACGCGAAGACGCAAAGAAGAGCATGAAATCTGGTTTTATGGTTTAAACCAAAAAAGCTTTAAGATTACCTTTGCGACTTTGCGACTTGGCGTCGAGGATTTTTAATGGTGTAGAAAAGAAGCTTTGACGCAACCAGCATTAGGCGCTTTTAGGCGAGACGCGAAGGCGCAAAGAAGGGCAAAAATTCTGCTTTTATGATTTAAACTATAAAAACTGTTTAAAGATTTCCTTAGCGACTTTGCGTCTTTGCGTCAAAGTTTGGAGTTTATATTATATGAAAAAATTGAAAGTTGTTACCGTTGTCGGTACGCGCCCGGAGATTATTCGTCTTTCTTGTGTCCTTCCCAAGCTTGATAAGTACATGGAGCACATCCTCGTTCATACCGGGCAGAACTACGATTACGAGCTCAACGAAATCTTCTTTAATGATCTGGAAATTCGGAAACCTGACTATTTCCTCGGCGCTGCCGGTGCCACTGCGGCTGAGACCATCGGGCAGCTAATCATCGCTGTCGACCGCGTTCTTGGTGAGATCCAGCCGGATGCCCTCTTGGTCCTCGGTGACACCAACAGCTGTCTCGCGGCCATCTCCGCCAAGCGTCGCAAGATCCCCATCTTTCACATGGAGGCGGGTAACCGCTGCTTCGACCAACGGGTGCCGGAGGAAACCAACCGAAAGATCGTCGACCACACCGCTGATATCAATATGACCTACAGCGACATCGCCCGCGAATACCTGCTGCGCGAAGGGCTGCCGCCGGACCGGATCATCAAGACAGGAAGCCCGATGTGCGAAGTACTCGCCCATTACGGGAAAAAGATCGATGCCTCAGACGTGTTGCAGCGGCTGAAGCTGTCCTGCCACGACTATTTTGTCGTCAGCGCCCACAGGGAAGAGAACATCGAGTCCGACCGCAATTTCGGCAAGCTGGTGGCCATACTCAACGGTGTTGCCGAGAGTTACGGCAAACGGGTCATTGTCACCACCCATCCCCGCACCCGCAATCGCGTTGAGAAGATGGGGGTGACCTTCCACGACAAAGTCGAACTGCTCAAGCCCCTCGGCTTCTGCGATTACGTCCACCTGCAGAAGCACGCCTATGCGGTACTCTCCGACAGCGGAACGATCAATGAGGAATCCTCGATTCTCAATTTTCCTGCGCTGAATCTGCGCGAGGCCCATGAGCGGCCGGAGGGGATGGAAGAGGCTGCGGTGATGATGGTCGGCCTTGAACTTGGTCGGGTCCTGCAGGCACTTATAGTTCTGGAAAATCAGCCGCGAGGCGAAGAGCGCATGCTGCGGCAGGTGGCCGACTACAGCATGCCGAACGTGGCGGAGAAGGTGGTGCGGATTATCATCAGTTATACCGATTATGTGAAACGGGCGGTGTGGAAGGAATACTGAGAACGTTTATCCCGTTTATTCCCTATGAAAAAAGAAGACTCTGCCGTTGTCTTTTCAGTAAAAATGTGAGGCTAGATAGGAACGTAATTCGTAATTTATGCGTATTTTAATGTTGACCCAGTGGTTTAATCCCGAGCCTGTTTTCAAGGGGTTGACCTTCGCGAAAGAACTTGTGAGACGCGGGCATGAAGTTGAGGTATTGACCGGCTTCCCGAACTATCCCGGTGGCGAGCTTTACGATGGATATCGCAATCGCCTTTACCAACGGGAAGTGATGGATGGGATACCGATTCTGCGCGTTCCGATTTATCCCAGCCACGACAGTTCAAGCTTCAAGCGGATACTGAATTACGGCAGCTTCGCCTTATCCGCGGCAACGATTGGCGCCGCCTTGGTCAAACCGGCTGATGTTATGTATGTGTATCAGCCGATCACTATTGGGTTTGCGGCAGCAGTCATCAAGCATATCCGCCGGGTCCCCTTTGTTATCGATATTCAGGATCTTTGGCCCGACTATTTGCCTGCTACGGGTATGATCAACAACCCTAAAGCTCTCTGGATGATTGATCTTTGGTGTCGGTTTGTCTACCGGGAGGCGAACAAGGTGACCGTCCTTTCTCCCGGTTTCAGGAAATCCCTTGTCGAACGGGGAGTGCCTCCGGAAAAGGTCGAGGTTATTTATAATTGGTGCGATGAGGACCAGGTTGATCTGTCGAAGGAACCTGATGAAGAGCTCGCCCGTTCCACGGGCATGAAAGGGCGTTTTAATATCGTTTTTGCCGGCACCATGGGCAAAGCCCAGGCGCTGGATTCCGTCCTTGATGCCGCCCGAATAGTTGCAGCAAAGTATCCGCAGATACAGTTCGTATTTATCGGTGGCGGGGTCGAGGTCCCGCGGCTTAAGACCAGGTCCATGGACATGGGGTTGACGAATACACTTTTCCTCCCGCGAAGGCCTCTTTCTGAAATCGGCCAGCTGCTTAAACTTGCTGATGTGCAACTCATCCACCTTAAGGATGACCCTCTTTTCTCGACGACTGTTCCATCCAAGACTCAAACGAGCCTGGCCGTAGGGCGCCCGATTCTCATGGGTGTGCGTGGAGATGCGGCCTCTTTGGTGGAGGCGGCAAGGGCTGGCATTTCGTGTCATCCTCAAGATCCGCAAAGTATTGCCGACGCGGCGGGTAAATTGTTTGAAATGCCAAGGACGGCTCTTCAAGAGATGGGTCGCAATGCCAGGCAGTATTATTTTGACGAACTGTCACTTAAGGTTGGCGTAGACAAGTTCGAAGCGATTTTTTCTGAAATCCAATCCGGGGCACACTCATGATCCAGAAAATGACCAAAGGCGATATTTCACGGGTTGTGTTCGTTCATCTGGAAAGTTTTCCCGGGTTTTTCCTCAGTTTTCTGGGAACCCGTTTTTTGTCCCTGTATTACAACGGAGTCGTGGAAGCACCTGAAGGAATCGCTTTTGTCTATCTGAACAAGGCCGGCGACCCAGCCGGTTTTGTTGCAGGCACGTCGAACCCGAGGGGGTTTTATTCCCGGTTGCTGAAACGAGACTGGTTGAAATTCTCCGTTGCCTCCCTGGGGGCCATTTGCCGAAGACCGGCTGCAATCGTGAGGATTGCCAGGGGATTTTTACATCCCGGCGAGAATCCGGCAGGGGATGAGGTGGCAGGTCTTTTTTCCATAGGTGTTCTGCCTGAGTTGCAGGGTACCGGTGCGGGAAAGGCTCTTGTCTTGGCTTTCCAAGACGAGGCAAAAAAGCGCGGTTGCAAGAGGGTTTTTCTGACCACCGATGCCGATGGCAATGAGGCTGTCAACAGTTTCTACCGAAAACTTGGATTTACTGTTGAGCGACAATACAATACACCCGAGGGGCGCAATATGAATGAATATTGGATTACCCTTCACTGACATCCAGCAATCACTTTATTCCGAGGTGCTTTTATGTGGAAAGTTCAACTATTTAAATTGAATTACGACCAGCGGGAAACCCAGGCCGTCGCTGATGTCGTTAACAGCGGATGGATCACCATGGGCGAAAAGACCCTGGAGTTTGAAAACCAGTTTTCACAATATCTGGGTAAAGATGTTCGTGCGGCCGCACTGTCCAGCGGCACCGCCGCACTGCATTTGGCGCTCCTGGCGCTGGGGGTCGGCCCCGGGGATGAGGTCATCGTCCCGGGTCTGACCTTTGTGGCCGACATCAATGTCGTCAAAATGGTGGGGGCCACGCCCGTTCTTGCGGATTCGGTCTCGACTGACGACTGGAACATCAGCCCAGCAGCTATTGCAGAGGTAATCACCGCGAAAACCAAGGCGGTCATTGCCGTACACTTTGCGGGATTCCCCTGCGCCATGGATGAAATCCGCGCCGTTCTCGACGACAGGCGGACCAAAACCGGGCAGGAGATTTTTTTGATCGAAGATGCTGCCCACGCGCCGGGAGCAGAATACTGCGGGCAAAAATGCGGCACCATCGGCGATATCGGGTGTTTCAGCTTTTTTACCAACAAGAACCTCTCGGTAGGGGAGGGTGGCATGGCGACCACCCGGTCTGAAGCTCTGGACCAAAAGCTTCGCCATCTTCGGTCGCATGGCATGACCTCGCTCACCCTGGACAGGCATAAGGGCCGGTCGATCTCTTACGATGTCGTTGCACCGGGGCTCAATTACCGGATCGACGAGATGCGAGCCGCAATCGGTCTTGTTCAGCTGGCAAAACTTGAAGGGGCCAACGAGCAAAGGCAGAAGTTGTTTCAGCACTATTGCCGAGGGTTGGCGCCGGTTACAGAAGTTAGCGTACCCTTCCTCGGTTTTGAGAATGTGTTGCCCTCCTATCACATATTTCCCGTTCTGCTCCCCAAGGGTTGCGACCGCCCTGCAGTGATCGCGTCAATGAAGGGGGAGGGGGTACAGACGAGTATCCACTACCCGGGCTTTCAAAATTTCACTGCCTTCAGGAATGAAGGTTTGGCAGAGACGCCCGTGGCCGCTGAAATCGCCGAGAGAGAACTGACATTGCCGCTTTACCCGACCATGGAGCTTGACCAGGTCGACCTGGTTGTTGACGCCCTCAAAAGGGCCTTGGCCAAAGGGTAACTCGGTGGATATCTTATCTTTGATCGGCAGGAGCGAGGCGCTGTTCGGTGAGGATCTTGCCACCTTCAGCGAGACCCTTTCGTGCAGGGTTCGGGAGGGTAGATTTCTGGTGATCGGCGGCGCCGGATCTATCGGGCAGGCGGTGGTCAAGGAGATCTTCCGGCGGAATCCCAGAGTTCTCCATGTGGTTGACATCAGCGAAAACAACCTTGTGGAGCTGGTGCGGGATGTCCGCAGTTCCCTGGGGTACATCGAGGGCGATTTTCAGGCACTGGCTCTGGATGCGGGGAGCGTCGAATTCGAGGCGTTTCTCAATGGACAAAAAGGGTACGATTACGTACTTAATCTCTCCGCCCTCAAGCATGTGCGCAGCGAAAAAGATCCTTTCACGCTGATGCGCATGATCAACACCAACATCCTCAACACCGAGTCCTCCCTTCAGCAGGCGCTTAGGCTCGGCGTGAAGAAGTATTTCTGCGTCTCTACCGACAAGGCGGCCAACCCGGTCAACATGATGGGGGCCTCCAAGCGGATCATGGAGATGTTCCTCATGCGGCGCAGCCTGAGTATCCCCATCTCGACGGCCCGTTTTGCCAATGTCGCCTTTTCCGACGGCAGCCTCCTGCATGGCTTCAATCAGCGCATACAGAAGCGTCAGCCTCTCTCCGCCCCCCAGGACATCAAGCGTTATTTCGTCACCCCCCAGGAGTCCGGCGAACTGTGTCTGATGTCCTGCCTGCTGGGAGAGAACCGCGACATTTTCTTCCCCAAACTCAGCGAACACCTCCACCTCATCACCTTTGCCGATATCGCCGTGAAATACCTGGCGCAGCTGGGCTTCGAGGCCCATCCTTGTGCCACCGAGGATGAAGCGCGGTCCAGGGTGGAGGAGTTGGTCCGACAGAAGAAATGGCCCTGTTATTTCTTCGACAGCGACACGACCGGGGAGAAGGATTTTGAGGAATTTTTTACGGAGAAAGAGACCCTCGACATGGAGCGTTTCGCTTCTGTCGGAGTGATCAAAAATGAGCCGCTTTACGACGAGCAATTATTGAACGATTTTGAGCGGGATATCGAAAAGTTGAAGGCCAGGGGATCCTGGTCCAAGGAAGAGATTGTCGCTCTGTTCAATCGAATGATCCCCGATTTCGGCCACAAGGAAACCGGAAGATATCTCGATGGAAGAATGTAGGCGCGGTGATTGATTTGATGTCGGTGCCTGGTAACTGGCGTTGTATCGCTGCTCACGGCTTTTGGCAAATCACAAGTTACTGATTTTTAACGGATATAACAATGAAACGATTCATCGATATCATCCTTTCGGGATTGGCCCTGCTGGTCTTATCCCCCCTGCTGGTGCCGATCATGATCGCTCTTCGTCTCACCGGGGAAGGGGAGATCTTTTATCGGCAGGACCGGGTGGGGAAGGGCGGCGAGCTCTTCAAACTGCTCAAGTTTGCCACCATGTTGAAAGACAGCCCCAACCTCGGGACCGGGCTTCTGACCACCAAGGGGGATCCCCGGGTGTTGCCGCTGGGCGGGTTTCTGCGCAAAACCAAGATTAATGAATTACCGCAGCTGGTGAACATTTTTCTGGGGGACATGAGTATCATCGGTCCCCGGCCGCAGACACCGGGCCACGTCATTCTCTTTGATGAAATGACCAGAGAGATGATTTTTTCTGTTCCACCAGGTCTGTCAGGGATCGGCTCGATCGTCTTTAGGGATGAGGAAACCATCCTGAGTAATAGCCCCAAGGGCCCGGAAAGATCCTATGCCGAAGACATTACGCCTTACAAAGGAGCTCTGGAGCGCTGGTATGTGGAAAACCAATCCGTATGGCTGGATTTCCTCCTGATTTGTCTGACGCTTGGCGCAGTTGTCTGGTCCGACAGCCAATTGCATTTCAGGGTGCTTAAGGGTTTGCCTGAACCTCCGGACTCACTGAAAACATTCCTTTGACTTAACTCTTAGTTGTTGAGTTGCAATTGCAAAATGCAAACGCCCCGCCGGTATGGCGGGGCTTTTTTGTGAACGCATGCCATGGAAGCCTGCCGGGTCGGACCCGTACAACCATTTGAAATTGTTTAGGAAAGTGCTAATTTGACCCCCTAAAAAAGGTCTTAGAGCGCCTGCCGGGTCGGACCCGTACAACCATTTGAAATTGTTTAGGAAGGGCCTGCCGGGTCGGACCCGTGTAACAATTCGAAATTGTTTAGGAAAGTGCCAATTTGACCCCCTAGAAAAGGCCTTAGAAGCATGTTTTTGGGGCTAAAATGGATTTTAATGCAAACTGCCATGCAATTTATTGGGAGGGACGCATGCCGAGAGCACACCGTTATTACCCGCCTGGCCATGTCTGGCACATCATCCACCGTCGTACTGGTTGACTTGACAGGATACGGCTTTGACGTATAATGTCCGCATGATCACTTTTATTGAATCCCCGCTCTTTACCAGGCAGGTACCTGATTACCTGAGTGATGAAGAGTATGCGGCATTTCAGGCTTTTTTGGCTTCGTCTCCCGACGCCGGGGATGTCGTGAAAGGGTCCGGTGGGGTCCGTAAGGTCCGCTGGAAACGAAAGGGGGCTGGGAAAAGCGGCGGGGTAAGAGACATGTATTTTACGCGCCTGCAGTGCGGCGAGATCTGGCTCCTTCTGATCTACGCGAAAAGCGCCGTTGACAGCATCCCCGGGCATATTCTGAAAGCCCTGAAAGAGGAGATTGAACATGACGCTCAATGACAAAGAACTTCTCAAGCGCGATGCCAATCGCAATATCGGTGAAGAGTTGCTGCAGAGCATCCGGGCGATCAAGTCCGGCAAGGTGGGCCGAACCTCTACGGTTGAGATCTCACCCATCGCCGAGGCCCGACATAAGCTTGATCTTTCCCAAGGTGAATTTGCGAAACTTCTCGGCGTTTCGCCGCGCACTCTCCAGGAGTGGGAGCAGGGGCGCCGCCAGCCTTCCGGTGCCGCAAAATCCCTGATCGCTATTGCCATCAAACGTCCGGATCTCCTCAAGGAAATCTTGGCGGCGTAAACACTGCCGGGTCTTACCGGGTCGGACCCGTGTTTTTGGTTTAACCCAGGGCCGATCAAAGGCTTGTTTCACGCGACGACGCGACGAAAACCTCTGATCCTGGTTCAGATCCTAAAGCGTTGCGGCGTCGCGTGCTTTGCCCTACTCTTGCCGGGCCGACAGGCAGGGAAGCAGCTGGCGCAGCGCCGCTATGACTTTGGCCTGATCCGGGCCGGCGAGTTCCCCGGTTTTTCTGATAATCAACTTTTCGTCCAGGGTGAACAGTTTCATCCGAATCATCGAAGGTGAGGGGAGGCCGGCGGAATCCAGATCCCGGATTTCAATATCGAGCGGCCAATCCGAATTTTTGGCATTTGTAATCATCGCCATGACGGCCTGGCCAACCTGCTGATTAAAGGTCTGAGCATCGGAGAGAATCAATGCCGGTCTGCGCTTGGTTGTAGCTTTGTCCGTAAAGGGAAAGGGGACAACGACGACATCGAAGGCATTATAGCTCACGATACGCCTCTTCATCGGCGGCCGAGTCCCATTCGGTCAGCGTCCCTTCAAGAGCCTCCGCAAAGACCAGATCCAGGGGCCTTGCCTTCCTGATCCGGATTTGGTCATCTTCGATGTCAAAGGCAATGGCATCCCCAGCTTTCAAGTGCAGGACTTTTCGAACCGGTTCCGGAATGGTCGCTTGATATTTGGATGTGATTTTACTCGTCGCAGTTGTCATCGGTTGACCTCCTTTTGGTAATACTAGCATTACCTGACACGTCTCGCAAGGCGTGGAGCAGTCGCCGGGGGAGGCACGGGGTCACCCATTAAAAGGGAGGATCCTGCCGGGTCGGACCCGTGTGGATCCTGCCGGGTCGGACCCACGCAACCTCTCGAAATTGTTTGATAAACTGCCAATTTGACCCCCTAAAAAAGGTCTTAGAAGCATGTTTTTGGGGCTAAAATTGATTTTAATGCAATATGTATTGATCATCTATTGTCTTTTGAAGGGGCTTTAAATAAACATGTAATTGACTACATATGGTTTTGGAGGCATAATCTAGCCATGTCATGGTCAGTTGTATTTTGTGATGAATTTGATGCGGAATTTCAATCCATGGCTGAAGGACTGCAGGACGAGCTCCTTGTTCATGCACTTTTGTTACGGGAATTCGGTCCCAACCTCGGCCGGCCTACTGTCGATACACTTAAGGGTTCGAAGTTCCCCAACATGAATACGCACTTCAGCTGGGAGAGGGAAGTTTGGCGGGTGGCTTTCGCGTTTGACCCGGCACGCCAGGCGATTCTTCTGGCTGGCGGCGATAAGGCGGGCGCGGACCAGAAACGTTTTTACAAGCGGCTTATCGGCACAGCCGACGAACGTTATGGCAAACACCTGGCCGGGTTTGGGGCATCTCAACCGGCTGGAAAGGAAAGCAAAAATGGCAAGAAATCTTGATCAGGTCATGGATGATTTGCCTGCCGGGCGGCGGGCGAAAATCGAAGAGCGGGCTGCGGAGTTGGCGACGTTGAAGGATTTGCGTCAGGCGATGCAGAAGACGCAGGCGGATCTGGCGGCAGCTCTGCACATTGGACAGGACAGCGTTTCTCGTCTTGAAAAGCGGAGCGACATTCTCCTCTCGACCCTTCGCGGCTATGTTGAAGCCATGGGAGGGAAACTCGAGCTCGTCGCCCATTTTCCCAATCGCCCACCCGTGGTCATTGAGCATTTGGCCGACAGGCCTGTCTCTCGCAAGTAAGGGACGCGGAGTCAAGTTTGCCTGGAAGCTTGCTGGGTCGGACCCGTGCAAATGAAGCTTTTGCTTGCCGTTGTTTGAAACCTGAACCTGGTACTGCCGGGTCGGACACGTGCAAATGTTTGAAATTGTTCAGTAAAGTGCCAATTTGGCCCCCTAAAAAAGACCTTAGAAGCATGTTTTTGGGCCTGAAATTGATTTTAATGCAATATGTATTGATCGTCGCTGAGGTCTTGCCTAGCCACATCTTCACCCAACCGGTTGAAAAATCACGGACTCAGGCTTCCTTCCTCGATCATTGACTGTCCTGAACTGATCTATCTTTAGGATAAATACAACTTGAACCATTGACAAAAGGTTGTATGAGGTTGTAGTGTTTCTGTGATGAACGTCATCTGGCAACCCAAGGCACTCAAACATCTCAAAAAGATCGGCGACCGCTCGGCTCAGGAACGGATCCTTGCCGCAACGCGGGGGTTGGCTGCCTTTCCGAACTGTCCCAACATCAAATCGCTGACGAACCACGAATACACCCATCGGTTGCGGGTCGGCAACTGGCGTGTGTTGTTCAACGTCTTCGAGGAAGTCAGCATCCTCAGCATCGAGGAGGTGAAAAAGCGTGATGAGCAAACCTATTGAGTATCAAACCATCGAACATTGCGGACACCCTGCTTTCGTCCTCGTCCCCTGGGAGGAATGGAAGCGTGTCCAACCCCTGCTGGAAGCCGAAAAGGCCCGCGCCGGCGGAATCCCCCAGGAGGTTGTCGAGGCGCACATCCTGCGCGATGAACCGCTTATCAAGGCATGGAGGGAACATCTCGGGATCACTCAGGAAGAGTTGGCAATCCGCCTGGGCGTATCGCAGGCAGCTATCGCCAAATTCGAGCGTCCCGATGCGCGATTGCGGGCCGTCACCCTGAAAAAGATCGCTGTGGCTATGGGACTTGACGCAGAACGGTTGCGGGCCTGAGGATACCCTGGGATAGCGGATGAAGTTACCTGCCGGGTCGGACCCGTTCAACTATTTGAAACCTGTTACCTGCCTGGCCATGTCTGGCACATCACCCACCGTTGTCATCAGAAAGAATTCTTCTTGAAATTCGCCAAAGATCTCAATCGCTGGATCGAATGGCTGTTTGAAGCCAAAAAGCGCTTTGGTTTGTGTGTTTTGAATTACGTTGTGACCTCAAATCATATCATCTCCTGGTCAGAGACGGCGGCAAGGGGGAAATCGCCAGAAGCATGCAGCTGGTCGCAGGACGGGTGGCCCAGGAATACAACCTGCGCAAAAAACGCAAAGGGGCTTTCTGGGAGGATCGTTATCACGCGACGGCTGTTGCCACAGACGAACATCTGGTCCGCTGCCTGCTGTACATTGACTTCAACATGGTTCGGGCTGGGGTGGTTCATCATCCGGCGGAATGGCCAGAGGGAGGCTATGCTGAACTGCAGGACGACAGGCAGCGCTATAACGAGATCGATTGCGAGGCCATGCTTGAACTGCTCGGTTTAAATGATCAAGAGACGTTGAAGTTGTCTCGGAGACAATGGGCCGATGCTTTTCTGGAGAGTTGGCGAGACGCTTCCGGACGAGAGGCTTGCTGGACAGAGAGCCTGGCTGTCGGCTCGGTGGGTTTTATCAGAGGGGTGCAGGGCGCCCTCGGTCAAAAAGCCAGCGACCGGCAAATCCTTCGTGCTGAGGCGGGGTATGTTCTGAGAGAGGAAGACCTGGAATATCACGCCAATGTGCCATCAAAAGATAGAGACGATGAAAATCGTCGATAATTCCCTGCCGTAACAACTCTCCGCCCAGGCCAGACAGAATCCCCGCTTCCAGCAGAACCACGTCCTTTCTGGGTCGTACCCGTGCAAATATACGAAAAAATTAAATAAATCGTAGCCACCGCGCAGAGCGGTGTGTGGAATTAGGCGAGGTGATGGCACGATTGCAGGCGACATTGGCGAGCAAGGCAACCGGTTCCTGGTGCTGAGATAACTCTTTTCACTTGATGGAAGCTATTGTATTCTCTTCTTAAATCCTTGGTTGAGGAGGTACATCATGACGCGCGAAGAAATTTTGAAGTTTATGCAGGAAAATAAGGCGGAAATGGCCGAGCGCTTCGGTGTGACCCGCCTCGGACTCGCAGGGAGTGCTGCCCGTGGCGAGATGGTTCCGGGAAGTGATGTCGATGTCATCGTCAGCCTGGATAGCCCGAACCTATTTCGCAGTTTTTTCGGTTTGCTCCACTATCTGCAGGACGCTTTGCCGCACAAGGTTGATCTTGCCACGGAAACGAGTCTCAAACCCCTTGTCAGGGCTCAGATCATGAAAGATATCCATTATGTTTGAACGTGATATCTGTCTCTACCTGGATGACATCCTGGAGTCGATCTGTGCGATTGAAGATTTTACGCGTGGCATCGACTACGACTTTTTCTGCACTGATCGCAAAACCTATTCTGCAACCCTGCGTGAATTCATCGTGATCGGTGAAGCCATCGCGCATATCCCGGAACCGGTCAAGACCGCGTTTCCATCCATTCAGTGGCGTCTGATCAAAGATTTTCGTAATTTCATCGTACATGAATACTTTGGTGTCGACCAACGGATTGTGTGGGATGCCGTGCAGCTGGAACTACCACAGTTACATGCGGAAATGGTCCGTTTGAAGGCTTCTCTTGCTGCTCCCTGACACCCTCCTCCAGTACACGGCCGGGTCGAACCCGTACAAATATACTATGTCCGAGTCCTGCCGGGTCGGACCCGTGCAACCATTTGCCTGCCGGGTCGGACCCGTTCAACTATTCGAAATTGTTTAGTAAAGTGTCAATTTGACCCCCTAAAAAAGACCTTAGAAGCATGTTTTTGGGGCTGAAATGGATTTTAATGCAAACTGCCATGCAATTTATTGGGAGGGACGTAGGTCTAGGGGACATTCTTGATATTTGTACATTTGGTGACCTGGCGACTGCGGGGCCGGGGTCAGGTCGTGCAATGCCACATTTCACAAATAGGGCCATTCAACAATTCAAAGCCTGATTGGACGCTGATTTTCAGGATGAATGCTGATTAAGCCAAAATACAAACCTGCAAAAATCGCTGGGGTCAGGTCTTGCCGTGCCACATCTTCACTCAAACCGTTCTGGGGACCAGCACCTTTTAATCAAAATCTTTATCTGTAAACCTGCTTGCGGTGTGCGATGCGCAGGACCAGGATGATTACTTCTACTTCATTGATTTCGTAAATGACACGGTAGTTGCCGCTTCGAATACGACGTAGTCCTGAAAGTTCACCTTTAAGCAGTTTGCCGATATGCGGGTTTTCTGCAAGTTGGTCGATGGCTGAGACGACGCGGATGCGCTCCTTTTTGTCTAGCCGTTGCAGTTCCTTAAAGGCGCTTTGTTTAATCTTCAGAGAGTAGGGCACGCTTTGCGACCTCCCAATCAAGTGCTTCATCGGTTGGATCTTGAAGCCTTTCAAGGGCAACAGAGAGATCGCCAAAATCTTCCAGGTAGGCTTCGATAGCCTGACGAATCACCTCCGCGCGTGTGCGGTGTAGTGTTTGCGCTGCATGATCAAGGGCCGAGACAACTGTGTCTGGAAGTCGTGCTGTAATTTGAGACATGTGAACCTCCGTGATTTGTAATGTCGTTGACATTATAGTGAAGTTTTAAGGCGTTTGCAAGAGCCAGGTCTTCAACGCAGAGAACGTTGAGAAAGACTGGAAAACGCTGAGAAGGGCAGAAACAGAAGCTTTTTTAGGTTTAACCCCAGAGCCGATCAACGGCTTGTTTCACGCAACGACGCGACGAAAACCTCTGGTCCTGGTTCAGATCCTGAAGCGTTGCGTCGTTGCGGCGTCGCGTGGGGCAGGTTTTGGTTAATCCCGTTCTGGGGACAGACACCTTTTAATGAATCCAAAAGGAGTCAGTCCCCGGTATCGTCGAAAAATCGGAAATTTTTTTGTTTGCTTAGTTGTTTGCAATTGGCTAACCATGATCCATGAACAGGAATTGGTGATTGTCGTGGTACGCATCGCACCGCGGGGAGAGGTTTACCAATGAAAGCGCAGATCATCGAGAAAAACGGCAAGCCTGAGTATGCCGTAATCCCCTATGCCGACTACCTGCGGCTGCTGGCGGCGAGTGAAGATAATGCCGACGCGGCGGCTGTGGCCGAATTTCACGAGGCTTACCGGGCTGGCCGGGAGTTCCTGGTCCCCGCGGAAATCCTTCGTCGGGAGCTGGCAGGCGAGTCGCCGATCAAGCTCTGGAGGGACGACCGCGGGCTGACCCAGCAAAAACTGGCGGATCAGGCCGGGATCAGCAAGTCGTACCTTTCGCAGATCGAATCCGGCAAGCGGCAGGGGACAGTCGAAACTCTCACCGCCATCGCCCGTGCCCTTGACGTGCCGTTGGACGTACTGACTGAGTAAGAAGTTGCCAGCCACCGGGGAAAGGCACCTTTTAATGAAACCAAAAGGAGCCAGTCCCCTGGGGTGCCCGATTGGGATCGATCTGACAACCGATCACCCGGAAAGGATACCCGCAAGGGGTATCCCTACAGACCCCCTACCTTCTCTTGTAATGGGTTATTCTTTACCCTTGCCTCCTCCTCGCACCCAACCAAAGGAGTTTCCCATGTCCCCCAAAGTCGCCCTGATCACCGGCATCACCGGCCAGGATGGTGCCTATCTCGCCGAATTTTTGTTGAAAAAGGGGTACATCGTCCATGGCATCAAGCGCCGTGCCTCTTTGTTCAATACCGACCGCATCGATCACCTCTATCAGGACCCGCACGTCGAGAACCGCAACTTCGTCCTCCACTACGGCGACCTCACCGACTCGACCAACCTGATCCGCATCATTCAGCAGGTGCAACCCGACGAGATCTACAACCTGGCGGCGATGTCGCACGTGGCCGTCTCCTTCGAGACTCCGGAATACACCGCTAATGCCGACGGCATCGGCACCCTGCGCATTCTCGAGGCGATCCGCATTCTCGGCCTGGAAAAGAAGACCCGCTTCTACCAGGCGTCGACCTCGGAACTCTACGGGCTGGTGCAGGAGACGCCGCAGAAGGAGACGACACCGTTTTATCCGCGCTCTCCCTATGCCGTGGCCAAGATGTACGGTTTCTGGATTACCGTCAATTACCGCGAGGCCTACGGCCTCTTTGCCTGCAACGGCATCCTCTTCAACCATGAATCGCCGGTCAGGGGCGAGACCTTCGTCACCCGCAAGATCACCCGCGCCGTGGCCCGCATGGTTCTGGGGCTGCAGGACTGCCTGTATCTCGGCAACATGAACGCCCTGCGCGACTGGGGGCACGCCCGGGATTATGTCGAGGCCCAGTATTTGATGCTGCAGCAGGAGACGCCGGAGGATTTCGTCATCGCCAGCGGCGTGCAGTATTCGGTGCGCGATTTCGTCGATGCCGCAACGGCGGAGCTGGGGATCGGCCTGCGCTGGGAAGGGGAGGGGGTCGACGAAATCGCCGTCGTGGCGACGGTGGATGAAAAAAGAGCTCCCGAGAGCGCCCGGTCGTTGGCGGGGAAAACGGTCGTCCGCGTCGATCCCCGGTATTTCCGGCCGACGGAAGTGGAGACGCTCCTCGGGGATCCGACCAAGGCCCGGGAGAAACTCGGCTGGCAACCGAGAACCACCTTTGCCGAGCTGGTCTCGGAAATGGTCCTTGCCGATCTGGAGGATGCCCAGCGGGACGAGCTGTGCAAGACCCACGGTTTCAAGGCCTTCGACTACCACGAATAGACCGATCACCGTCAGGGGAAAAGACGCCGGGAGAGGGCGATGAATTTTATGAAAAAGAGCGCGAGAATCTTTGTCGCCGGTCACGGCGGACTGGCCGGTTCGGCCATCGTCTCCCGCCTGCGGGGCGCAGGCTACGACAATCTCCTCCTGGCAGGGCGGGGCGAGCTCGACCTCCTCGATCAGGGGGCGGTACGGGCCTTTTTCGCCGCCGAGCGCCCCGAGTACGTCTTTCTCGCCGCTGCGAAGGTGGGGGGGATTCACGCCAACAACACCTATCCGGCGGAGTTTCTCTACGAGAACCTGACGATCCAGGGGAATGTCATCCACAGCGCCTGGCTCGCCGGCGTCAGGCGCCTGCTCTTTCTCGGCTCGTCCTGCATCTATCCGCGCCTGGCCCCGCAGCCGATGAAGGAGACCGACCTCCTCACCGGCGAACTCGAGCCGACCAACGAACCGTACGCCATCGCCAAGATCGCCGGACTCAAGATGTGCGAGGCCTACAACCGCCAGTACGGCACCCGCTTCGTGGCGGTGATGCCCACCAACCTCTACGGCCCCGGCGACAACTTTCACCCGGAAAATTCCCATGTCCTCCCTGCCCTCATCCGCCGCTTTCACGAGGCCCGGCTCGCCGGCGCCCCGGAGGTGATTGTCTGGGGGAGCGGCACGCCGCTGCGGGAGTTTCTCTACATCGACGAGATGGCCGACGGCTCCCTCTTCGTGATGAATCTCGACGAGGCGACCCTCGCCGGACACCTCTTGCGTTATCCCAAACCGTGCTTCGTCAACCTCGGCAGCGGGGTCGAGGTCTCCATCCGCCAGCTGGCCGAAACGATCCGGGAGGTGGTCGGCTACGGTGGGAAACTGACCTTCGACGCCAGCAAGCCCGACGGGGCACCGCGCAAGCTGCTCGACGTCTCGGCCATGAAGGCTCTCGGCTGGGAGGCGAAGGTGTCCCTGCGCCAGGGGGTGGAGGAGACCTATGCCTGGTTTCTGAGGAATATCGAACGGGTGAGAGGCTGAAAAGGCCGTAAATTGTTAAAGCTTCAACGCAGGGAACGCTGAGAAGGTCCGGAGGACGCAGAGACGGGCAGGGACAGAAGCTTTTTTTTGGATTAACCGCGAGATTCCGGTTTTCTCGCCGTCCTCCGCATCCTCCGCGGTAAATGAGCCTTTCTTCCTTGCCTTGGCCCGCTTGACTCTACACTTGGCAGTGTGTAGAGTTTTGTGTGAAAGGAGGTGCCGCATGCCAACCAATCTGGCCATTGATGACAAGCTGATCGAAGAGGCCCGCAGGGTAGGAAAGCAAAAGACCAAGAAAGCCGTCGTGACCGAAGCCTTGGTGGAATACATCCAGCGGCACAAGCAGTTGGAAATTCTCGACCTGTTCCACAAGGTCGACATTGATTCGGACTACGACTATAAAGAGCAGCGGAAGAGCCCATGAAGGTTCTGGTGGATACCAGCGTCTGGTCGCTGGCACTGCGACGCAAGCAGACGGTGGAGGATGCTTTTGTCTCGGAACTGCGTGAACTGATCACGGAACTTCGGGTACAGATGATCGGCCCCATCCGCCAGGAACTTCTCTCAGGCCTACGTTCCATGGTCCAGTTCAATACCCTGCGAGACCATCTGAGGGCCTTTCCCGATCTGGAACTGGTCTCCGCCGATTATGAACACGCCGCCGAATGTTTCAATTCCTGCCGGTCCAAGGGCGTTCAGGGTTCAAATACCGATTTTTTGATTTGCGCCATTGCCCAAAGGCATAACCTGCCGATTCTGACGACCGATGATGATTTTCTTCTCTATCAGCAGCATCTGCCGATCCGCCTGCATCAACCGCGCATTTGAGGGAGTTTTGGGGCCACCGGGAACAGACACCTTTTACGGAAAGGATACCCGCAATGGGTATCCCTGCAACAGGCCGATAAAAGGCTTGTTTCACGCGACGACGCGACGAAAACCTCTTGACCTGCTTTAGATCCTGAACCGTTGCGGCGTCGCGTGAGGCAGGGTTAAGTCAGGTCTTTAGGGCAGAAAGCGCAGAGAAGCGAGAAGAGAGAAGGGTTTAACCTCGAAATTCCGGTTTTCTCCGCGTCCTCCGCGTCCTCCGTGGTAAAGAAGCCATGTTCCTTATTTAAATTTCACAAGTCATTGATCTTCGGTCCTGTAAAACGTAAGATCGAGCGCTTTTCGATAGGGTGCAGTTCTGTTTGCGAAGGGGAATGTCTTGGATCCGGTCAAGAGCTGTTACATCTTCATGACGGCGCTCTTTGCGGCCCTGATCATGGTGCCGCCGCTGCGGCGCTGGGCGCTGGAGAGCGGCAACGTCGACCAGCCCGACGCCCGCAAGGTGCATACGGTGGCGATACCGCGCATCGGCGGCATCGCCATCTTTATGGCCTTCCTCTTTTCCTGCCTGGTTTATGTCGACATGGTCCCTCCGGTGCGGGGGATCCTCGCCGGGGGGCTGGTGATTTTCTGCACCGGGCTCATCGACGACATCTCCGGCCTCACCCCCCGGCGCAAGTTTCTCGGCGAAGTTGTCGCCTGCCTGGTGACCATCTTCGTCGGCGGACTGCATATCCATACCCTCGGCAACCTCTTCGGAAGCGGGCCTCTTATCCTGCCGTTCTGGGGCGCCATTCCCTTCACGGTCTTTGCCGTCGTCGGGGTGATCAACGCCATCAATCTCCTCGACGGACTCGACGGACTGGCCGGCGGGGTCTCTGTGATCGCCCTGACCTGCTTTGCCATCCTCGCCTATCACAACGGCAACAGCCCTGCGGCGATGCTCTGCATCGCCCTCCTCGGGGCGCTCCTCGGCTTTCTCAAGTACAACTTCTTTCCGGCCCGGATCTTCATGGGGGACACGGGGAGCCTGGGGCTCGGCTTCATGCTCGGATTCCTGGCGGTGTATCTCACCCAGATCCCCGACTCCCGGGTCAGCCCGGCGGTGCCGGCGGTGATCCTCGCCCTGCCGATCCTCGATACCATCTGGGTGATGGGCCGACGCCTTCTGCACCGGCTCTCCCCCTTCGCCCCCGACAAGACCCACCTGCACCACAAGTTCCTCGATCTCGGCTTCGAGCACCGCTTCACCGTCATCTTCATCTACGGCATCTCCCTGGTCTGGGGAACGGTGGCGATCCTTTTTCGCGAGGCCGAAGAGCATCTCCTCCTTTTGACCTACCTCGGGGTGACCCTCGTCCTCTATCTGCTGCTGCGCGCCATGCTGCGCCACAGAGAGCGCTTCGCCTTTCTCCGTCTCGACAGCGCCCAGGGGATCCGCCAATCGGTCCGGTACCGGCAACTGGCCGAAGTCATCGATACCCTGGCGTTGGGGCTTTTCCCGCTGCTCGGCGC
>Ga0209231_1000203_pt1 | contig 41277 bp, 32 predicted proteins | sample Deesub45470m_DNA_FD_188086 | JGI IMG/M metagenome (GOLD analysis project Ga0209231, IMG submission 188086) | Deep subsurface microbial communities from North Pacific Ocean - 450_OLKR46/470m Metagenome (SPAdes) (version 2) | ecosystem: Environmental > Terrestrial > Deep subsurface > Unclassified ... | reverse complement strand
GCCGTGTCAAACAGGCCAATTTCGACCAAGAATTCACGTCGTCGAGAGCCAAATCACGCAAAACCGCCCTCGACTTCATTAAAAACGGAAAAATAGCAAGTTGGCCCGGGCTCACCGGGAATAGCTGGAGTTTGTTGAGCAGGCTAAGGGTGTCTTCATCCAGATCGACAGGGTCCTTGCCTTCCACGGCGGCTTTAAGTGTCAGCAGATTGTGGGTCTTGCCTGACTCGATACCGAATTCCTCCAGGAGTGACTTCAGACATTTTTCCACACATTGTTGGGTGTGAAAAGCCACCATGGTGGTCAGGTTTGAATTGTCGAGAATGGCCTCAATGGTTTCCAGATCGGCCCGTGCCGATCTGAGCCAGTCGGCCGTTACGGACTTCATGAAAGTTCGATCCCCTCGCGGAGTACTCTCTGAACGAACAGGCTTCCGCTCGCCTTGATCTTTTCAAACTCTGGCCGGGTATAAACCAGCAAGTCGATGGGGTGTTTTTTTTCAATATCCCGAATCGCCCGGCTGATGAGCAGGTAGTTGGCACTCCGCTCTTGAAAACTGGCCGGCATGGTCATTTTGTCGAGCACGACGAGCAGGTCGATGTCGCTGCCGGGGCCAGCCGTGCCGGCGGCTTCGGAGCCGAAAAGGAAGATTTTATCGATTCTCTCTGCGGATTTGATCCGGCCAACCAGTTCTTCTTTCATGTCATCGGTCAGCATGTGATACCTCGGATAGCGAGACGGTTTCGTTGGCATTGATGATCATGTTCTCAATGTGGAGAGTATCAGAGGTCTTGCCTGTGGGCAATCACCGATTTATTCGCGCGGCCAGGGGGGCTACCCTCGGAACGTAGCTGGCGCGGCAAAGAACAAGCAAGATGCAAAAGATTATGGGTTACAGGGTACTAGGTCATCAACGGGGGCATCGAGCCAGTGGATCTTTATCGGGGTTGTTCCGTTTCCTCGTCGCTCCCCCAGGTGTCGATCGGATCATGCTCGACAAACACTGCCTCCGGTCCCTCTGCCTGCCGGATGGCTTCTTCAATTGCCTGGACCAGCCATTCATTGGCGCAGAGATATTCCTCAATTGCTTTTTTGACCAGATGGCTACGGGTTCGATCTGATCGCGGGGCTTCCAAGTTGCTAAGCCGCGCCCCACTCCGAGGCTACAGGTAGACCTCACGACGATTGCCGGCCTTTACGCTCGAGACGGTTAATTCGTTGTCCTGTATGGAATATATGATCCGGTCGCTCCCCTGGCGGATGCGATAGCGGCCGTCTCTGGTGAGTTTTTTAGCGCCGGTCGGACCCGGGTTTCTGGCCAGACTCCTAATCCGCGCAACAACACATTGCAGATCGCGCTTGGGGAGGGATTCAAGCTCCTTTGCAGCTGATTTGCGAATGAGGATTTTATAGCTACCGCTCCTCTCTGGTATGCCAGAGTCTCAATACATAAATGGTAGATTGTTGAATCTCGTACCGGATTTCATAGTGACCGACAAGGATGCGACGCACATCACGCGGTTTGAATACTTCGAGTTTTTCTCCCATATACGGATGCTTCAGGAGACTGGTTGGTGCCGAGACCAGAGCTTGTACGGTTTTTGCTGCAGACTGTTTATTGACAATCGATAGAAAGTCATAGAGTCGCACCAGATCCGATAGGCCTTTGCTGGTCCATTTCAGTTCCATTAACGAGGAACCCGCAGCGGTTGGTCGCTGTCGAGGCTGTTCGCCCATTCTTGAACGGCCTGCTGGTCCACGGTATGACCGGTGTCGACATCAGACAGGGCTTCCAAGGTCAGGCGGTTTCTCTCTTCTTCTTGTTCCGTCCAGGCGGTCAAGGCCTGTTTTATTACCCAGCCACGTGAGCGATCCAGGTTGGCTGCCATCTGGTCAACTTTGTTGGCGAGAGGCAATGGGACATGAGCTGTGATGACTTTTGTTTCCATTGTCTGACCTCCTAATCATGATTAATCATAGTGAATCAGTAGTATGTCGTCAAGTTTCATTTGTCGAGAATACGTCTCTGTTCCTGCCAGAGGTATGAACTGACTGTGCTGGCAGTTGAATACTAGCTACGACGGCCGAGCCTGGTGTATTCAAACCCCTCTGCCAAAGCAAAGCGCACAGCCTGATTGACCGGGTCCGATATGGAATGGTTGGTCGCCACGGACTTCAGGCGCTACGCCTGCCGGATATCGCTCTGGCGCGGGAGCGGCTCGGCTGGGAACCTGTTGTTTCTCTCGAGGAGGGGTTGAAGAGGACGATTGGCTATTTTGAGGAGAGGCTTCTGGCGGCAGGTGGGCAAGATAATTTATGGTGCGTTACGGAACACTGTGGCCGAAGCTTAAAATTTTGAGATTCTCTTGTGATAAAACGATTTCAATCTGTTGTTGCAAGGTAGGGATTTTGTTTTGGACGATGTCCTATACCAATTCAAAATCAATGTGAAGGAGATAATTAGTGGATGGTTTCATATTGAACTTCATGCAGAATTTGTTCTTTTAAATGAGGGCTGAGAGATTCCTCGGTTAGTAGATCAACCTTCTTATTAAACAGGTCTTCCAGGAAAAAGCAGAGTTCAATGTAGTTGTCGTAATTTTTTTGTCCCTGGACAAATTCGACAAGAAAGTCAATATCGCTTGCTGCAGTTGCATCGCCACGGGACTGCGATCCGAACAGGCCAAGTTGGTGCACACCGAACTTGCTTATTTTTGTTTTGTTTTGTCGGATAATTTCGAATATTTCCTTGGCGCTCATGTGTCCTCCCCAAAAGGGGGTCAAGTCTTTACTCTTGACTTCCCGACCGATAGGCTGGTTTGTTTCCGTTCGGAAGCGGTCCTTTTCCGCCGTGGCGGCGTCAATCCGCGGGCGGACTTGATCCGGCCAACCAGTTCTTCTTTCATGTCATCGGTCAGCATGTGATACCTCGGATAGCGAGACGGTTTCGTTGGCATTGATGATCACGCTCTCAAGTTGGAGAGTACCAGAGGTCTTGCCTGTGGGCAATCACCGATTTAATAACTGCTGGACGCTGCAAAAACCCAAGTGGGTTGAAAAAGTTGACCGTTGCCCTCGGGGACTGCTAGAAAGGGGGAGACACTTTTCTCTTCCCGAATCTGCTCTTCCCTGAAAAAGAGACGTTCATGGCAATCGGCCTGAAAAATTACTCCTCATCCAGAAACATTCCCCTCGATTACCGCCGCCGTCATCTCCTCTGGGTCGGCCTGGTGGTGCTGTTCCTCAATCTGATTGCCCTGTTGCTCTCCGAGATCTTCATTCTCTCCAGCTTCCGGGATCTGGAGGCGGAGCGGATCCGCGAGCATGCCGACCGTGCCGTCAACACTCTTGCCCGGGAAGGAGAATTCCTCCGCCGAATGGTGGTCGACGAGGCATTCTGGGACCAGGCGTATGCCTTTGCCGCGGATCCCGACGGCAACGATATGACCGGGGATATGACCGCTGAGACCCTGGAGGAAAGTCGACTCTCGGCCATTATCATGACCGATGCGGAGGGGCGGATTTTGTTCAGCCGCGGGTATGATCTCGATGCCCGCAGCGAGGCTTCCGTCGCGCCGGTTCTGCTGGAGAACCTGTCCCAGATTCAAAAACGCCTGACGGAAGGAGAGGTCGGGTCGGTTCAGGTCGGTCTGCTCTTTGCCAGGCCCTATCCTCTCCAGGTGGCCGCCGCGCCGATCTTGAAAAGCGACGGCACCGGCCCCGGTCGGGGGATGCTGCTCTATGCCCGGGAACTGAATCCCGGCAGGATCGATAAGTTGGGTGAACTCATCCAGCTTGATCTGGGCATCGACAGCGGACAAAATCTGCATACGGCCGATTCGGGAGTCACCGTTAGGCGACAGGACGGGACCATCTCCGCTCATGTCAATCTTCCCGACCTGCTGGGTCGGCAGGGAGGGGCCCTCGATGTGACGATCGACCGGCTCATTTACGCCCGCGGTCAGGCCAGCGTCAGGTATTTTCTCGGCTGGACCCTGGCTTCCAGCCTTCTCTTTGCCGTTCTCGCTTTTTGGCTGCTCAACCGCGTCAGTCGGCTGGAGGCCGGGCGGTCCGAGCGGGACCGTCTGGTCCGGAACCTGTTGGAGCGCTCCGGCGAAGCCATTCTTCTGCTCGGCATGAACGATGGCCGGGTGCTGGAAGCCAATCCCCGGGCCCGGGAGTTTTTTGCCCTGGAGGGGAAGGCGCCCAGGGCGGAGAATGTCTTCCGGACCCCCGAGGGGGGACCTTTCTGGGAGGAGCTCTACTGCCAGGTCAGGGATGGCCGGGGCAATTTTTCGGCGGCCCTGCAAAACAGGTCGGGGCAGACGCTGCGGTGCGAGGTCAGCGCGACACAGGTCAGCGGCGAAGCGGGCCGCTATCTCCTGCTGCAGATTCGCGATGTCTCCACCCAGAAAGCCGCGGAGGACGCCCTGCAGGCCTCGGCGGAGCGCTATCGCCAGTTGTTTGAAGACTCGCCCCTGCCGATGTGGGTCGTGGATATGGACAGTTTGCATTATCTCGATGTGAATCAGACCGCCCTCGAGAAGTACGGCTATTCCCGGGAAGAATTCCTCGCCCTGCCGGTCATGGACACCCGTACCGCCGCCGACGGGGCACGTTTGCCGGAGCCCGTTTCCAGGGCAAAAGGGGGAGAGGATTCCGTCGGTCCCTGGCCGCACAGCTGCAAGGATGGGCGCGTTCTGGATATGGAGATCGTCTGCAAGGAGATTCCTTTTGCCGGCCGATCCGCCCTTCTGGTGATGGCCGACGACATGACCGAGAAGGAAAACCTTCGCCGCGAAGCCGACCAGATTTCGCGGCTGGCCGCTCTCGGCGAGCTGGCCGCAGGAGTCGCCCACGAGATCAATAATCCCAACGGCATGATTCTGCGCAACCTCGATTTTATCGGCGACGTCCTCGCCGACGCCCTCCCGTTGCTTGAGAAGGAAGGAGAGGCCGGATTGCAGTTGGGGGGACTCGACTTCTTCCAGGTCCGCGCCGAGGTTCCGCAGTTGATCGACGACATGCAGCGGGGTGCCGGCCACATTCGCGACATTGTTCGCGACATGAAGGATTTTGCCCGGCTCGACGACCCGTCCGACAGAGGCCCGCTCGACCTCAACGAAGCGGTGGCGACTGCGGTTCGTCTCCTCGAAGGGCCGATCCGCAAGGCCACCGATGCCTTCGAACTGCAACTCGGCGACGATCTGCCGCCGGCGGTGGGGAGCAGCCGCCAGATCGGGCAGGTCGTTCTCAATCTGGTGATGAACGCCTGCCAGTCCCTGCCGGATCGCAGCCGGAAAATCCTTGTCCGCACCCGTTTCGACCCGGCAAAAAAGCGCATCCTGGCCGAAGTCATCGATCAGGGGAGGGGGGTCGCCAGGGAAGATCTGGAGCGGTTGACCGACCCGTTTTTCACCACCCGCCGTGAACAGGGGGGGACGGGGCTGGGACTGTCGGTTTCCGCCCGGATCGTCAAGCAGCATCGCGGCACGCTGAGTTTTCAAACCGAACCGGGGAAGGGGACGCATGTCACCCTGGCCCTCCCTGTCACCTAGGAGCCTTTCATGAGCAAAGTCCTTTATCCGGCCCTGCCGGTGCTGCTGGTGGACGACGAACCGGCCTGGCTGCGCAGCATGACGATCAGTCTGGCGCGGCACGCCGGTATCAATAATGTCGTCGCCCTCAGCGACCCGCGGGAGGTGGCTCCCTTCCTTGAGGAGCGCCGGGTCGCCCTGGCCCTGGTCGATTACACCATGCCCCATGTTTCGGGGGAAGAGCTGCTGGAGCTCTTCGGCCGCAATTACCCGGAAGTTCCGGTCATCATTCTGACCGGTCGGGATCAGGCCGAAACGGCGGTCCGCTGCATGAAGCTGGGAGCCTTCGACTATTATGTCAAGACCGTCGAGGATGAGCGCCTCCTGACCGGCATCCAGCGGGCTCTGCGCCTCGGCGAACTGCAGCAGGAAAACCTCCGCCTGCAGGAAGGCTATATGACGGGGGAGTTGGCCAGCCCCGATGCTTTTGCCGGATTGATCACCCGCTCCGATCGTCTTCTGAAGATCTGCAAATACGTCGAAGCGATCGCCGCCAGCCACCAGCCGGTCCTCGTCACCGGCGAGAGCGGGACCGGCAAGGAGTTGATCGCCCGTATCCTGCACAAACTCGGTTCGCCGAAGGGTCCCTGGGTCGCGGTGGATGTCGCCGGACTCGACGACGACATGTTCGCCGATACCCTCTTCGGTCATGTCAAGGGAGCCTTCACCGGCGCCGAGCAGCCCCGCAAGGGACTGGTGGAAGAGGCCGCCGGCGGGGTGTTGTTTCTCGACGAAATCGGGTCTCTCAGCCAGTCCTCCCAGCTCAAACTGTTGCGACTGATCCAGGATGGAGAATATCGTCCCGTGGGCGGTGACCGCACCCGCCGCAGCGAGATGCGCATTGTGGCGGCGACCAACCAGGATCCTGGCCGCCTGCAGGAGGCAGGGGGCCTCCGTCGCGACCTCTACTACCGCCTGCGGACGCACCATGTCCACCTCCCGGCTCTGCGGCAGCGCCCTGAGGATATCCCTGTACTGCTCGATTTTTTTCTCGGCGAGGCGGCAAGGGAGTTTCACAAGAACAAACCGACCCCTCCTCCGGAACTCGATATTTTACTCTCCTCCTATCATTTCCCCGGCAACGTCCGGGAACTGCGGGCCATGGTTTACGACGCCGTCAGCACCCATCGGACCCGCAAGCTGTCCATGGACGCCTTCAAGCGGGCCATGGGCCGGGAGGAAGGGCGTGAGCTCTCCGGAATGGTCGAAGCCGGTGTCGAAGCCGCTCGGGGTGAACGGGCGGTGGCTTTCCCGCAGGAACTTCCCAGTATCCGCGAACTGACGAGCCAGTTGATCGCCGAGGCCTCCCGGCGTTCCGGCGGTAATCAGTCGATCATGGCCGGCATGCTCGGCATCTCCCGCCCCGCTCTGAACAAACGGCTCAAAAAGCTCGACGACGAGGACGAGGACGAATCCTGATTTGTTCAACGGTTCCAGCCCCTTCCGGCCCGCCTTCGGCGGGCCTTTTCTTTTTTCGCCCCGAATCTCCCGCCAATAATTGAATGCTTTTGTGTCGGGTCATTTTTCGCATTAGACCGAATTCTGCCTGTCTGGTCTGGATGATCCTTCCTCGACTCCCCCTTCCAGCTTCTTCCAGTTTGCTGCTTCCATGGTCTGTCCTTCGCCGTATGTCTTTGGGCATATAACGGTGAATGGTCAAAGAACGGTAGTGAGTTTCCCAGGAGGGCGAAATTCCTGCAGATCCAGTCTTTAAAAAAACAGTGTGCAAAAATTCACAGCAAAAATTTATGCAAAAATACCAAAAACATCCGGCAGAGATGGCTTTCAGATATGATTTGCTTTTTAGTTATTGAATTATTGCACACCCTTATATTTTCTTGGACGATATCTTGCTCAGCTCTGAGGAGGCTCTTTGTGTTATCTATTTTGTTGGCACGATAAATGACAATATGACAATATTCATTGACTGCTAACAAGCTGATCAGATTTTATACTTTGGAATATATTTTGCTTTATCGCCAATGACAGTATTTTGTCAGGATTTAAATGCCTGTTGTTTTTTATCTATACTTTTGAAGGATTTGTTTGTGAATCAAATTGGCCGTTTGCTGAAAATACTCGATCTGGTGCGGAGCAAGGTTCATCGCGAGCTCCCCCTGCAGCAACTGGTGCTGTTTCTGACTGTAGTCGAAAATCCAGGGATCACCATGCCCGAGCTGGTTGCGACACTCGATATGCCCCAAGGGACGGTCAGTCGCAACGTCAAGGCCCTCTCGCACTATGTCGTCTGGCAGGACGGCGTGGCCGTCCCCCACGGCCGTAACCTGTTGCGCACCCGCCCGGATGAAGAAAACCGCCACATACTGGCGGTCTATCCCACCGGACGGGGCGAAGCCCTCTCTCAGGAAATTGCCCGGGGCCTCCAGGCCGGGGACAAAACCGGTGAAGCCAGGGAGTGCGGCCGGCCGGCCATCGACGAGGGACAGTGGCGCAACCGTTATTGGTTGAACCAGGCGGTGCGGGAGTTTTAACGGTGACCGCAACTATTCGTTATCGAATGTCGATTTTCAATAGAGCCAGGTTGAAAGGCAAACCCGGGCGCAACCAGTCAGGAGATTGATCGCGATGGGCAGACAAGTCATTCCGAAATGCAACAGGGGAGACCGTCGAGCAAAGACTGTTGAGTCGGGCACTCCCCGGTGTCATGGAAGATATTCAAATGAAGATATGGAGAGTTCTATGAATGGTCTGCAGGGGAGGATGTCCGGATTGAGTGGTCTGCTGCGCTTGGCCCTGGTGGCCGTGATGGCGCTGGTGTTCGGGATGGGTGGGTTTGTGGTGAGCGCCGAGGCTGTGACCTATTACATGCAGCCCTCCACAGCGAACCTCGGAGGGATTACCGCCAACTATGGGGACTGCTCCGTTCAGTTGACGACCCCGATCACAACCGCCATGAATACCACCACGGCCAGCGTCTGTGGTGGAACAACGGGTGGCCGTGTCAATATTACCGCAGCTGCGCCGGCTGACATGGTCCTCATGGTCAGTGATACGGCATATGCCTCCGACATGCTTATTTCAGGTCAAAATATAACCGCAAGTCTGCGCAACCGTGGCGGAGGTGGGGAGCAAATCACCTACACCTTGGGTTATGTGACCGGTGGAGCATTCACCCCGTTTACGATTACCGCTGTCGAAGCCCGCACGATTGGTAATGTGCAGGCCGATTTTGCAACTCCGTTCAATGCCAATACCGGCACCGCCCCCGCAGGATCCCGTCTGGCGTTGAAGATGCAGGAAACCGGGGCTGCTGCGAACCAGATGCGGGTCTATTTTACGACAACTTCAATAGTCTTGACTGTGACCGAGACGAGAGCCTGCGCCGATACCAACGGCTCAGCCGTCACCCTGACCAACCCGGCCAACGCTTCAACGGTCAGTGGTTCGATCGCCATCACCACCTCCCTGACCAACGCCGCCACCGCCGAATACAGCATCGCCGGCGGCGCCTGGACGCCGATCGCCACCCTCTGGAATTCAGCCAATACCCATCCTGGTAGCACCACCGCCCCGGTCGCCGGCGTCACGGTCGATGTTCGCGCCATTGAGGATGAGTGCGGCGGTTACGTCACCGATTCCATCAGTGTTACCGTCGACAACACCTGTATCCCGAGCGGCTCCCTAGCGATCACCGCCGGACAGACCCTCAACGGCAACCCGATCAACCTGACCAGCATCACCCCCAACGTCAACGCCAGCGGCGTGAACTACCGCGTAACCACCGGCAGCACCAGCACCGGTGTCGCCGTCAATGAACTGGAAAACTTCGGCAACGCGGGCGGGCAGCTTGGTGAGGGCTGGAGCGCCAACTGGACGACCGACAATACCAGTTCACCGCCGGCTGCTGGAGACTCCCTCGGTACCGGCAGCAGTACTGCGTCCGGCTCGACGGGACCTCAGCAGGTTCTCAATGGCGATTTCCTTTACTACGAAGGTTCATCTCCGGCAGCGGCAGGATCCCAGAGGTTGTTTACCCACGTCAGCCCCTTCGATGCCGCCCAGACCGAACTGGCCATTTCCTTTGATTACAACATGTACGGCGCCGGGATGGGGACCCTCTCCCTTGAAGTCAGCGTTGATGGCGGTGCCTGGGTGACCGAGTGGACGGCGTCAGGAGATGACGCTAATACTGGAACCTGGGGTAACCCGCGAGTGTCAGTTGACCTGTGGAACGGTTCGGGACTGAGCGCTACGCAATATCGCAGTGGTAATGTGAACTTCCAGTTCCGTTTTGCCTATGGTTCCTCTTACCAGACCGACATGGCGATCGATGAAGTTCTGATTGCCGGTCCGGCCGCGGTGGTTTCCACCGAAGTTGTACATTTTAACGGCACTGCAACCGCTGCTCAGTCTGCTAGTACCACTGGCTGGACCGACGGTGGAACCTATAATCTCGAAGTCACCGGTAACGATGCGACCTGTGGCACTCCGCTGACCGCCGCCACCGGAACCTTCACCTGGAGCGCCTGCACCGAAACCGCCACCCTGACCCTGAATCCGATCACCGATCCGATCACCGGCAACGTTTCGGTTACGGCATCTGGAAGTGCGACCGGCATCCAGGTTGGTATTGTCCCTGCTCCGACCAACGCCAGCGGCTGGATCTACATCCCCGCCCAGGACGACAACACCACTACGGTCAGCTTCTACGCCACCGGTTCAGGTACCTGCGGACCCCTTACCGCTTCACAGCTCAACCTCAGCACCAATACCATGGCGGCACCGACCGTAACTGCCTTTAGCGTGCCGGCGACGGTCACTTCGACCTTCGTCGTGCCGGTGACCACCTTTACCGCCAGCGATAACCTCGGCATCACCGGTTACCTGATCACCGAAAGCGCCTCTGCGCCCGCCGCCGGCGCCGCCGGCTGGAGCGGCACCGCGCCGGCCAGCTACACGGTTCCGGCCTACAACACCTACACCCTCTACGCCTGGGCCAAAGACGCCGTCGGGAACGTGTCGCTTTCCGCCTCGGCAAGCACCACGGTTTCCAACTGTGTCGAGGCCGGCAGCGTGACCGTCTCCATTTCACCCGATCCTGATCCAGCCGATATCACGGGACCGGTCACTGTTACCGCCAACCTTGGCGGCGGAGCAACCAACGGCAAGGTTCGATGGAGTGTTGATGGTGGCCCCTGGAATGTCTGGGTGGCTTCTGGTTCTACCTTTACTCCACCGAACGTGCGTACCGGGTCTATCGGGTTTGAAGCCATGGCCGACGGCTCTTGCGGGGCCAGCAGCCCGGTCTATTCGACCGGAATAGTGCGTACCTATGAAACTCGTGTCGATCCCCTGGAACCGGTCACCTATACTGCGGCTCAGAACGGCTTGACCGGCATTCGTGTCCATATGGGTTATCACAACGACAAAAACAGCACCGGTAGCTTCCTGGTGGAATACAAACTGGCATCCGAGCCGACCACCTGGACGACCCCGGCCAACATTCCGACCACCGATGGCGGCGCCGGCGATGCCGACGCCACCAGGGATGAAGAGATTTTCGTCGACCTGTCTGGCTTGACCAGCGGTGAAACCTACGACATCCGTATGACCTTCGCGGATGCGACCGACGGTCTTATTGGTGCGGCTGTCTATAATGTTCAGGTTACTCTGGTCTCCTGGGCCGATAACCCGCTGCTGCACAACAGCAACCGCTTTACCGGCACCACCAAGCACACCGGCAACTGGGGTAAACCCGGCGATTACGCCGGCGCCATTCTGTGCAACACTTGTCACGGAAAAAATACCGGCAACGTCAAACGTATTAAGGCTGATATCAGCTTCCCCGACGGCTCAACCATGCCGGGCGGCGGCATCAGCGCAGCGGTCAGCCTGCAGACGGTTGGAGACGGGACCAGCGACTTCGGTGACGACAGCACGGCACCGCGCGCAAGTTCAAACCGCGTCTGCGAAGTCTGCCACACCTACGACGGCTCTCAAACCGTCGGCGTTAAGCAGCATGCCTCCAACCAGGGCTCGGTGGCAAACCACTACGACAACAGCGACTGTATCAAGTGCCACCAGCACAGCACCGGTTTCAGGGCCGACTGCACTACCTGCCACGGCAACCCGCCTCTGGTTGCGGGCGAGCTGACCGCCACCCTCAACCCGGTCAACAATACCGGCAGCACCACCGCCGGCAAGCACGCTTACCATGTCACCACCAAGGGCTACGGCTGTAACACCTGCCACACTGGCTGGGAAGCCACTGGTGAAATGCCCAAGAACGGCAATCTCAACCTCGGCTTCAACATTGTGCTTGGGACCACCACCGACACCACCGGCACCTATGATGGCCGCAGCACGGGCGGTGGCTACACCGCCGCAGCCGGCACCAGCATCACCACCGGCAACGGTCTGAGCTGCTCGGCGATATACTGTCACGGCACCGCGGCCCCGGCCTGGACCGCCGCCGGCACCGCCGCCTGCGGCAGCTGCCACGGCGACATCAACGGCATGCCGTCGGCAACTCCGGGTGACGGAGACCTCTCCGGCGCGACCAGCGGCAGTCAGGTCGGCAAGCACCCCGAGCACGTGGTCAACGCCGGTCTGGCTTGCAGCACCTGCCATAAAGACCTCGGCTTCGGAACGCCCGACCATGTCAACGGCAGTGTCGATATCTGGTTCGATACCGTCGTAGCTGGTGCCAGCGCCACCTACAACAACGCAACTAATACCTGTAGCAACCTCAGTTGCCACATCAGCAAGGTCTGGGATACCGCCACACCGGCCTCCTGCGACATGTGTCACGGCTACCCGCCGCTGACCGACGGCAGCGCCAATGATCTGCACGTCGCCGGGGCGACCCCGGTCGATCACAGCGGTGTCAATATCACCAGCAAACACGATGAATGTAACCTCTGTCACGGCTACAGCCAGGCAGGCGGTGCCACCGATAACACCGGTAATGGCGGTGACCTCTATCAGGTCAGCTACCACCGTGACAATAATATTGAGATGAACGGCATTTCGGCGCCGGATAACGCCCAGAGCGCCGAATACGACCAGGCGACCTTCGGCTGCGCCAAGGCCTGCCATGCCAATGACGCCGCTCACCAGCTCTCCAACTCGGGCTTGACCGTGGTTACCCACGAATACGGCAGCGGTTCCTGTACCGGTTGCCATGATGGCACCGGCACCGGCGCCACCCTGGTCAACGATAACAGCTCGCATGCCCTGGCCTCAACCGGTCTGCAATGTGAAGAGTGCCACGGCAGCCATGGTGGTGGCACCATCGAAATCCCCAACAACCCGGCCGTCGGCATCAACTACACCGCCAACGGTGAAACCGGCATCGCCCTGGGTGTGGCCACCACCGCACCGGGTGCCACCGAAGCCGAAATCTGCTGGAACTGCCATGGTGCAACCTATAATGAATTTGGTGTGAACAATAAAGCCAACACCGGCAGCATGGCTTACAACTACGGCACCCTGAACCAGTCGAACTGGGTCGGCGCCACCTGGACCAGCGGTACCGCCAAGTTCGGCTACAAGACCGGTCCCATTCAGTCGACGCACTCGGTCAATCCGGCCGCGACGGGGCCGGGCATGGATGCCGTCGGAACAATCCGCTGCTCCTACTGTCACGATGTCCACGATCTGAATCTGGCCACCGGTGACAGCTTAAGTGGTGCTCCTTATCTGCGCGGCACCTGGATGGGTAACCCCTATCGTGAAGACGGCGCACCACAGACCGGGGACACCTGGACAGCAAGTGGCAATTTCGGTGCTGTTCCGCGTGGTGGGACTCAGTCCGTTGAATTGGGCGGTTATCAGATCGACCAGAACAATGGCAACCCGACCGCCGTCTGGACGGCCAACAGCTCGGCAGGCCTCTGTGAACTCTGCCACGGCAACGGTGACGGCAACTTCACCGCGGCCGAGATCGATAGCCTCAACCAGTTCGGTACCGCCAGCACCGATTGGGTCGGCACCAATGGCCATTCGGCGGCTGTTCTCGGTGGCGGTGATTCCGTCGCGGCCAATATCTTCACGGTTACCGACCGCAACACGAATCCGCCAACCTGGATTAATAATGATGCGGCGGGCGATGCGGGTAACCCGGCCATGGCCCAGCAGCATGTTCGCTTAAATAACGCAACCGGAAATCGCGCTTTCAGTTTCCGCAGTAGTACTCGTGAACCGGACGGTTGGAACCTGACTCCGCGAATAGCACGTGAATATGCCCAGGACGGCTACAACTGGGGTGCCAACACCCAGACTGCGCTGGACAGCAACTATCACAATTTCAGCTGTTCCAAGTGTCACAATCCGCATGCCTCGCGCCTGCCGCGCTTGATGATCACCAACTGTCTCGATACCAAACACAATACTTGGGACAACGGCCAGTCGACCATCCCGAACGGCACGACAAATGTTGATGGATCGGCGACCGTCAGTGCCAACAACAGCAACGTGAAGTTCTCTCAGGCGACTTCCGCGCAGAATTGCCACCGCGAGAAGGATCCGGCATTCACGCAATCGCGAGGAACAGGTTGGAACAACGTCACACCTTGGTAATATTGAACCGGGATACGTCCTTTCGCGGGACGTGTCCCACCTTGAAAAAAGAGTCAGACATGAAGCGTTACCTAAAACCGAAAGTGGTGGGCAGCAGCAACGTTCATCCCTGCTGACGTAAGTTGAAAGGGCCGGAGTGATCCGGCCCTTTCTTTTATGCCCCTTTGAAGATATCCTGTTGTAGCTCGCCTGAATTTTTTGACCAAGGAATGATCTGGATGATACGTATTCTCGTCGTGCTGCTATTCGGCCTTTTTGTGTTCGCCTGCACCCAGGAGAAGACTCCCGAACCTGCTCCGCAAAATTCTGTGAAAACTGCACAGGTTCAGACCCTGAATCTGTTCTCTGACCCAATAGAATTGCAGCGTTTTGAGTGGACGACCCAGGTGCTGAGCACCTGGCAGCGATTTGCGGACACCAAACCGACCCTGCTGCTACTCTCGAACGATCCGCTGTTGATGCCGGTCCCCGAACCCTTACGCGCCGAAGTGGCCGAACATCTCAAACAGGCAGATCCCGGCCTGTTAGCAAAGCGCGGGTCGCTACGCAGTGCCGATCCCTTGCTGTTGGGGGAAATGGCCCTGGATGCCGCCTTGCGTGCCGGATTTTTTTCACGCGTGGTGTGGGCGATTCCCCAGCAGGAGGGGGGAACACAGATAGAGGCCAAAGCCCTTGGTCAGCAACTGCTAGACGCTGGATTGGCGACTCCTGGCGAAGTGGCGAGCCTGCACCCGGTCGGGCCGCTGGTTGAAGGGCGACTGCGGGACACGCCGTTCATCGTCGGGTCACTGTCGGCGCTGCAAACTCTCAACGGGCCGGTGGTAGTGCATATCGATCCGAGCTATTACGAAAAGCTCTACAGAAACGAAATCAGAACCCCGCTCCTGCCGCTGGTGAAGACAAGCCTGGAGCAGCTCAAGGCCCTGCAAATCAAATCCCTGGGACTCTCCTATGCCGATGCCAATCTGGACCATCGATTCGCTCTCGATGGCCGTTATCTGGGTGACTTTTTGGCGATGATGATTGCTGATCCGCAAAAGCTGGATGCAGAATTGTCCGAGATCTGGAAGGGGCAGGCGGAAATACTCTACCTTAAGAATTTTATGCAAAAAGAGAAGATTGCGCAGATCGCCAAACAGATGGTCACCACTGCGCCCCGGTCGGCATGGGTCAAGTTCACCCTTTACCGTGCCGCGCAAGAGAGCGATGCGGGTGAAGCGGCGCTTCAGGCTCTGGCGGAGGCCGTACTGCTCGATCCGGTGTATGCCCTGGAATACGAAAATCTCGCTGAGCAGGCCTACGACAAAGGTCGGCCGGATGCAGCCCTGCAGATGCTTCAACTGGCCACCGAGACGTTCCCCGACAACCCGCACATCCGCCTGAAAATCGCTCAGCTCTCAAGCGAACTCGACGACCGAAAGACGGCTCAGCACCTGATCGAACAGTTGCAAAAACTCCCCTGGTCACCGGTCTATTATCCCCAGATGCCCGATTATCTGAAAGGGTTTGCCGCCCATCTTGAGGGTAAATAGCCTGCCGTTTCGCCGTGATTTCCAAATCAAAACGTCGTGGGTGCCTTGGCTACTCAAAGGACCGAGGGTTAAACAGGAGAGGAGACCGCCACGGCGGTCTCCCCTCTTGTTTTATCTCGTCTACCCCCAGGTTTATCTGTAGACCTCGCGGCGATTGCAGATCTTAACTACGAGGACACATAAACTGGTGTATCTCGCAGGTGACCAGGCAGTCACCAACACGGTAGCGCCAGAGTCCTCCCCGATTGCCGGACAGTACTCTTCCCAATCCCTCGGGGGGCCAGCCTTATTCGTAATCCTCTTCTCTTTGGTGACGTACCGCTAAAAGGGTCACCGTCCGCTCGTCCTCGATCTCAAACAGTGCAACATAGCCGCCGGCACCGAAAGAGAGGACCAATTCGCGAAGAAACGGGTTTTCAGGGGACGCCTTGCGACAGGTGAATGGGAAGTCCTGCAGGAGATCCATCCCTATCTAATCGTCGCCATGACCATCTCTTCCAGGGTCGCTACATGGCGATCCTGGGGGGGGGAAGAGCGCCGCCTCCTTGAGTTGTCAATGATAAAGACTTGCCCCCCCGCTCAACATGTTTCATATTGAATGCAAATTAGCTTTGACAGACAAAAGTGTTTCATATAGAGTGCAGTAATGCTGTTCGAAATTGGTGAACATATCCGTCAGGAACGCAAAAAGCGCAAGATGTCGCAGGCCAAATTGGCGGGTCTGTTGGGGATGAGCAGGACGACGATCAGTCAGATCGAGAATGAGACTATTCGGGATATCGGTATTCGAAAGATTATCCGTATCTTGGAAATACTGGACCTCGAACTGCGGACTCGTTCTGCCGGATCCCCTCCAACCCTCGATGAACTCCGGGAAGAGGACGGCTATTAGTGCGGGATACAAGGTCATTAGGCGTTTGGGTTGGAAGCTCCAGGTCCGGGGTCTTGGCGCAGGAAGGGCGAAGACAATTTGTTTTCGGCTACACCCCGGGAACAACGAAAATGGTTTCTCTTACCATGCCTGTGCGGCTGCAAGCGTGGGTAAATCCGGATTTACATCCTATTTTTCAGATGAATCTACCGGAAGGGGCTCTTCTGGATGCCATTCGTCGAGCGGTGTCAAAAATTATTGGCGATGACGATCTCTCAATCCTGTTGGCCACAGGCGGGAACCAGATTGGCAGAAATCGTTTTTCCTTGGCCGAAGACAGTTTTCCTTCCGCTGCAGGTGGGGAAGAGTCTCTTGAGGAGATCCTGACCTACCCCGACACGGAGGATCTTTTTCACGAGCTCCTCAATCGATATGCGCTACGTTCGGGGATATCCGGAGTGCAGCCTAAGGTTTTGTTGGAGGCCGCGGAAAGGGGCACTCTAACCTCTGCCGGATATATCGTAAAAACCTGGGGGGCAGAATACCCGCAACTGGCGGCCAATGAGTTCTTTTGTATGACCGCAGCAGCAGCGGCCGGGCTCCCCGTCCCGGAATTTCATTTAGGCGAGAACGGCGGACTCTTCGTGATGCGCCGGTTTGACAGAACATCGAGCGGTGAGCCTATGGGATTTGAGGATATGTGCAGCTTGCAGGCCTTGGGGACAGCACAGAAGTACAGGGGGTCCTATGAGCGCATTGCCAGGAGCCTGAAAAGTTTCGTCTCGGGAGAGAATTTGCCCGCCGCCAGAAAGCAATTCTTTGCCATGCTGGTGCTTTCGTCCATGGTGCGAAACGGTGATGCCCACCTGAAAAATTTCGGAGTCCTGTATTCTTCCCCGCAGGGCCCCATATCAATGGCCCCAGTTTTTGATGTGGTCACCACAACAGCATACCTGCGGCATGATGTTCCAGCTCTTTCTTTGGCGGGCACCAAGAAGTGGTGGCCTCGCAAAATGTTGGAACGCTTCGCCATCGCTCACTTGTCCATGACCGGAGGTGAGATCAACGAGACGATAGAACGTCTGGCGGACGCCGTCATGGAAACCCGGCAACTGATTCCGAAGCATATTTCTGATCGTCCCGAGTTTCGTGAAATTGGAGAAAACATGATGTCCATTTGGGGGAAGGGGGTCGGAGAATTTTGCCCCGCGAATTCCTTTTTGTTCAGCAATATTCAATAACCAGAATGATGACACCTTTTCCCAGGAGAAAAACCGGATCAGTCGACAGAGATCCCCATCCCGAGAAATTCTCCCGCCAGCCTGCTTCTGGCTTCGTCCTCCCCATGCACCAGCCGGATGTGTGAAGGTCGAACGCGCATCCGTCCGACGAAGTTGAGGAGGTTGTCCTGATCGGCGTGGGCCGAGAAGCCGCCGAGGGTGTGGATGCGGGCGCGGATGTCGACCCGCTCTCCGTCGAGGCGCACATACCCCCCTGCCGGGCCGTACTGCTGGATCTCTCTCCCCGGGGTGCCAGAAGCCTGGTAGCCGCAGAAGAGGACGTCGGTGCGGCTGTCGCCGAGAAGGGCGCGCAGGTAGTTGACGATCCGTCCTCCGCTGCACATGCCGGAGGCGGCGATCACCACGCAGGGGCGACCCTTGCGTTTCAGGTAGTCGACGACCTGAAGGTGATCCTGGTGACTGTCGACGGTGGTGAGCTGCTCGAAGCTCAGGGGGTGGCGCCCGGAGCGGAGCTTTTTCTGCGCCTCGGCATCCCAGAAGGGGCGTAAGCTGCGGTAGAGATCGTTGAAGCGGCCGGCCAGCGGCGAGTCGACGATGATTTCCAGCTCCTGCCAGGGGAGGCCGGCGGCGGCGAAGCGCTTGCGGTTGCGGTGGATGATCTCTTCGATTTCGTAGAGAAGCTCCTGGGTGCGGCCGATGGAGAAGGCCGGCACCAAAATGGCCCCCCTGTCCGTCAGCGCCCCTTCGATCACCGTTTGCAGCTTCTCCCGGCGCTCACTGCGCCCCTCGTGAAGCCGGTCGCCGTAGGTGCTCTCCAGAACCAGCAGGTCGGCGCGGTAGGGAGCCCTGGGGGCGGGGAGGAGCGGAGCGTAGGGGGCGCCGAGGTCGCCGGAGAAGACGATGCGTTTTTTCCCCGTGGACGTTTCGGCATCGCACTCGATGAAGGCCGAGCCGAGGATGTGCCCGGCCGGCTGCAGGCGGATCTTGAGTGTTGAGTCCCCAGCGACCTCCTCCCATTTTCCGTAGGGGAGGGGACGAAGCTGTTTTTTTATTTTGCGCAGCAATTGATCGATGAGCGGCTGCTGACGGGTGATGCCGAGGCGGATGGCGTCTTCGAGAATTTCGGGGAGGAGGAGCGCCGAAGGCTCGCTGCAGTAGATCGGCGCGGCGAAGCCGGCGGCGATGAGGTAGGGGAGGCGGCCGCAGTGGTCGATGTGGACATGGGTGAGGACCAGGGCGCGCAGGTGGTCCACGGGAAAGTCGATTTCCGGCAGAAAAGTCCCTTCGCCCTGGGTCAGACCGCAGTCGATGAGGAGTCCCGAGCCGTCGGCGAGGCGCAGTTCGTGGCAGGAGCCGGTGACCTGAGTGCGGCCGCCGTGGTGGATGATCGGTGTTCGGTTCATGGCATGCCCTCCTTTTGAGGGGCATATTGTTAATATATTTTCACCATCACCGCAAGCGCTGTTTTTCAGAAAAGCAAAAGGCCGGTGAAGAGGATGTTTTCACCGGCCTTTTGCTTTTTGCTGTATCGGTTGTTACTTCACGCGGATGCCGATGTCGTCACCGAGGGAAGATACGGAAAAAATGGGTGTTTCCATTATTCCGTTGGCCCCGGCCGAGAAAACAAAGGCGGGGTCCGTGTTGCCTGTCGCGAAGTTGTTGGCGGCGACAACGTAGGAATTGCCCCAGGGGTCGGCGGTGACGACGGGAATGTAGGGGCCCTTGAACATCAGGGCGTTATAGCATCCCTCATCATCGAGCATCAGAACATCGCTGAAATTCATGACATTGGTGGTCTGAAAGGCCATGTCGACCAGTCCGCCAGGGAGGCTCCCTTCGCCGCGCAGGAGTTGGGTGTTTTCACCGCAACCTGCACCGGAGAGATTCGGCCAGACGCCGACATCTTTGCGGAAGGTGAGCATGGCCGAGCTGATCGACTTGCAGTCGGCTTCGGCGCGGGCTTCCTTGGCCTGGTCGATCTGGCTGAAGACCATGGGGACCAGAACCCCGGCCAGAATGGCGAGGATGGCGGCGATGACGATGACTTCGATGAGGGTGAAGCCGGCCTGACTCTTGAGTTTCATGTTCTGCCTCCTGTGAATGGTTGGTTTTGCTTTGTCGGGAAGATCGAGCACTGAATTTCAGCCTGTCCTCGAATTTCAGGTTGTACGAAACGGTCTCGCCGGAAAAGGGATTGTTGGGCCTGCGGTCGCCCTTTTTCCGGACTCTCATCTCAGGCCTACCGACGATGAATCTATGCTTGTGCAAATCCCGCGCCCAAAGTCTGGAGAAGAGAATAGAAGCGACGGCGGATTTTTTTGCCGGACGAAGGTTCGGGGTGGTCTGTATTTTGCAGAAATACCGGTAAATATGAGGATTTGTAAACGTTTTCTGGTATTTTGCGGTCAAAGTACGTAGTGAGCCGGTCGAATGGCTGAATTGTTGACGGAGAGTAAGACTCGATAACCTGAAAAGGGAGGAAGACCATGCAGAAGTACATGAAACCGAAGGTTGTGGGGAGCAGCAACGTTCACCCCTGCTGAACAGCGAAAAAGAAAAGGGCCGGGAAATTTTCCCGGCCCTTTTCTTTTTCGGCCTGCCCGCCTGAATCCCTTCCCTCCAGATAAAATTTGCCACCCCGGAACTAAGAAATGCCGGCTGTGTTCATTGACATTCCTGGTCTCTTCGTGTCTTGGTGGCTAAACCCCCTGGCTATTCATTCTTATCTGTCAAAGAATCAATGCCGGCAGGAAAGCCTGTCAAAATCCTGACAGGGTCCCGGTCGCCCCCTTTCAGCGCAGCAGCAGGGCGAGGGCGGTTCCCAATACGGCGATGACGATGGCCGCCAGAAGCACCTTTCCTCCCTTTTTAACCTCCTCCGTCTCGTCCTCCTCGATCTGATCGACCACCGGAAAACGCTCGATGACCGCCCGCACATGGGGGGCGTCCTGCAGCTCCTCCGTCAGATCCGCCCCGGCGAGGTGCAGGCCCTGATGATCCCCCTTCTGCCACAGAGGGCTGGCGGTGAAGTCGTAGACGTTGCCGTTGACCGCCACGAAGGCCTTGCGCCCCTCCTGTCCGTCGCACCTTGCCAGTTCTTCGAGTGTCATTGTTTCCTCCACGGTTTCTGCCGGGTTTAAATGTCTCAATCCTGCTGTTGGGTATCGAGCGGCCGGATTGGTTAAGCTCATATATTGATTCTGCTCCTTTTGACCGCTTGTTGCGTTCTCGGCTTAAACACGGCCGCACCTGCGTCGATGCGCCTTGTCGGAGGCTCAATTTCTCCGAATCATCTAAATGAGTGCGAGTAGATCTGGGGAAATTATGGCAAATAACTCCATCTTTCGTCAATTAACGTTATTGGGGCGGCAATGGGTTGTGACTGGCGGAGGCGGTTCCCGTCGGGGCGAAGATGAGGTCGGCAAGCAGCACCTTCCCCCTCTTTTTCTTCAAATCTGTCAAAAATGAAGAGGGTCAAGTCGAAAAACCCGACCGTCTGTCAAAAAACGTGAGGCCGGGAGGGTGGTGAAAATGGAGGAGGGAGCCTTTATTTGTTCTGGAATTGTCTCGTGAAATGAGGGGCAATTTCCCTGAAGCCCGATGATATAGGGTTTTCGTCGTGGTCACACCTTCGGGCCTTGTCACATTGTTAATTGTTGATCATGGGCGATGTTTTTTCTTTTTTTTGGCGTGGTTGGTGCATCGTTTCCCTGGTGAGATGATGGCGGCCGGTGGGGGACGAAATTGATAATTACGACCGAATCCGCCGAAGGTTATCTGCATATTTCCGTGACATCAGTGCTTGCATGAAGCATTTTGGAGTGTATAGTTTGCCCTAATGTCGTGGTTTCCCTTTCCAGCCCCTTCTGAATTCATAGTTTTCGGCAAAAAGGCCTGCTTAAAGGGGAGGCGCCTTTTTGAGTTCACTATAATCCCCTAATATCCGGAGGTTGAAGATGCAACGAAGAACAGGTTATTGGTTTAGACCGCTTCTGGTCGGATTGCTGCTGGCAACCCTTGCCCTTTCAGGATGCGGAGATGATGGCGCACCTGGAGCCCCTGGCGCCCCTGGCGCCCCTGGTGCACCTGGTGCGCCTGGTCCGGTTACTCAAACCGATGAGTCTTGTAACGTCTGCCATGGTGCAGGCCAGGTCATAGGCCTCAGCATCGACACCCTGCATCCGTTGGTGGATCCGAAGATTGAGATTGAGAATATCGTTGTTGCGAGTGGAGCCGGGGCGACCGACACGGTCACCTTCGATGCGTTCGAAGAGGACGGCATCACTCCGGTTCTGGGCCTGACCCTAGCCGATTTCCGCTTCTATATCGCGGATATCGTCCCCGCGGGCACCCTGACCGGAAACACGCCGGTTGCGACCTGGGATACCGCATATGTTGAACGCTGGCTCTATGAGCGCAGCGGGACTAGCGGTGTGGTACCGTATCCGAACGGACTCTTTGTAGAGAATGGGCTCGGCTCCTACACGTACACCTTCGCGGCTGACCTCGCTGTCGGCAACACGACTTTCGCACCTGAGTTCGATGTCACCCACACCCAGCGACTGATGATCCGTGCCGGCGGGACGGACGTGCTCTCTCGCGAAGCTGCGATCGTCGACTTCGTGATTCCTGCCGACGGCGCCGCCACGGCGGTCTTGTCTCAGGATGAAACCACTTTCTCCCGCGCCCTTGTCGCGCAGGAAGCCTGTACCAACTGCCACGGTGATCCGCTGCAAAGTGCCGCCCACGGCAGCAGCTACCAGACTCCTCAGGGTTGTATACTCTGCCACTCGCCGATCGGCGATTTCCCCGATGAATTCCCTGCTGCCGGCACCACCAGTACCGGTGATGCGATGCAGTCCTCCGGCTTCTGGCTGGCTTCCCTGATCCACAACATCCACAATGCACAGATCCTGCCCGGATGGCCCGGTGACGTCCCCGTGAGTTTCGCGGAAGTGACCTATCCGAAGAATATCATGGAATGCTCGACCTGCCATATTGCTGGCTCCGGTCTGGCGCAGGCTGACAGTTGGAAGACCAACCCCACTGCCGAGGCCTGTACCACCTGCCACGCTGTAACCTTCACTGGTGCGGCAACCCACACTGGTGGACCCCAGACTAATGCAGCCTGTTCCTTCTGTCACCCGGCAGATGGTGCTATCACTACGGCCATCTTCCCGGTCTCAAGCGTCCATACCGTCGTCTATGACGCTGAGACCCAGGCTTACAACGTCACCATCAGCCTTTCCCCGGATGCCAATGCTGACGGCGTCTATGAAGTCGGTGAAACCATTCTTGTCACAGCCACCGTCGACGTTCCGAGCTTTGATTACCTCAACGCGGATACTTCTTTCCTGCGCAGCGCCAACCTGTACGTCTATGGCCCGCGCGCCCTGGCGGTACCGGTCCTGACCCCGGGTTCGACCACCGATCCTAGCTACATGGATCCGCTGGTCACCCCTCCCGGCACTCCTCCGGATCAAGGTCGCGTCATGCTGGCCAGCGCTGCAGCGACCGACGCCAATGTCCTGACCGACGTTGATGGCTTCAAGTATCAGCTGCTGGAGATTACTGCGGACATGGCGGCTGGCACCTACATGGTCCAGACCAACATTGATTACTCGCTGACCGGCGATCGTACCACTGATGGTCGCCACATTGGTCCCCGCCTCTATCCGCTCGACGGCTGGCAGCTCGTGACCTTCCAGGTTGGCACGGCAACACCAGAGCTGAAGGTCGCTGGCGAATGTACAAGTTGCCACGACCAGAGAAACTTCAGCACCTATGCTCACCGCAGCTACTTCGGTACCGACGGCTGCCTCGCCTGCCACGACCAGTCGGGTAACCATGCCGATCCGCTGACTAACCGGGTCCATGCGGTCCATGCTGCATCGGTAACGGGCGATTTGTTGAACCGCGACTGGTCGGAAATCACCTTCCCGCGGAATCTCAATGCCTCTTGTGCGGCCTGCCACAACTCGGGGAATAACAGCCATCGGAACAACCCGAACGGCAGCTGGGGCTTCGCCTGTCTTGGTTGCCATGCTGATACGCTAGGTGCCCGTGACCATATGGAACAGATGGGGGCTCCATTCCCGGTAGAGTAATTGCAAGGCAATTGAGACAATATTGAATTGATGCTCCATGACATGGGGCGGGCCGCAAGGCTCGCCCCATTTTTTTATCCGCAGCCTAGCTGTGCCTGTCCCCCGATCGATGCTTCTCCGCCGTTCTTTCGGTGGAAATTCTTCGCCGCATATGGTACGAAAGTACTTGTGGATCTTAGAGATTGAGTGCGTCCTGGATCGTGCCGGACGGCACTTGTTAATTGAACTGCAGCCCTGGACGAAGGCCTTTGAGGTCGATGGTCCTGATCTGCGATGCCCTTGTAGGATATTGCCTGATGCTGACAAAACAACCAAAGCCCGGTTCCGGCCCTGAAGCGAACTCCCCAAAGAAAGCGTCTCGACGCACCCCTCTCTGGCAGGCTCTGCTTCTGCCTGTGCTGGCGATCCTGATTTTTTTCGCCCTGCTGGAAGGAGGCTTGACGCTCTTCGGGGTTCAGCCCGCTCTGCAGAACGACGACCCGTTTGTCGGGTTTGCGTCCAATGCTCCGCTGTTCGTGTCGTCACCTGGCGCGAACGGGGAACAACAACTTTCTACAGCGCCCAATAAAAAGGATTTTTTCAACCGGCAAAGCTTTACGCAGCCGAAGGCACCGGGCACCTACCGGATTTTTACCCTCGGCGGTTCAACCACCTATGGTCGCCCCTACGACGACAGCACCTCGTTCAGCGCCTGGCTGCGCGAGCTGTTGCCGGAAGTCGACCAGGGCAAGAGTTGGGAAGTGGTCAACGCCGGCGGCATCAGCTACGCCAGCTACCGGGTGGCAAAACTGATGGAAGAGTTGGTTCAGTACCAGCCAGACCTGTTTGTAATCTATACCGGACATAACGAATTTCTCGAGGAACGCACCTATCGGGAGATCAAGGAAATGCCCCCCCTGCTCCGCTCAACCGCATCCCTGTTACAAAAAACTCGCACCTGGACGGCTATGAGCAGTGCCTTACAGAGCCTGGACAATTCACCTGAAGCAGGCAATGGAGATCGCTACAAACTGAGTTCGGAAGTGGATGCCATTCTTGATCGATCTGTGGGTCTGGACGGCTACCAGCGTGACGATGTTTTGCAGCAGAATATCATCAAGCATTTTCGGATCAGTCTGGAGAACATGGTGACACTGGCCCATTCGGTCGGTGCTCGGATCATTTTTGTCAAACCGGCATCCAACCTGAAAGATTGTTCCCCCTTCAAGAGCCAGGACACTGCGGGTCTCAGCAAGGCCGACATTCAGAGTTCACTGAAGCTGATGTCGATGAGTAAGCCGCTTGTCTGGCAGCAGCAGTGGGAGCTGGTGGTGCATTTTCTCGATCAGGCGATCGCCCTCAACCCCGATTCCGCTGACCTGCACTATCGTCGCGGCCAAGCTTTATTCGCCATGGGCCGCTTCGATGAAGCCAAGAATGAATTTGTCTCCGCTCGTGATAAGGATGTCTGCCCGTTGCGTGCCCTCACATCGATCGGCGAGATCGTGGTCGAGGTTTCCAGGGAGCAGCAGGTGATGCTGATCGATTACGATGACCTTCTTGAAAAGCGCATGCTGAGTACGGAAAAGCATTCGATCCTTGGCGAAGAATTTTTTCTCGACCATGTGCATCCGACCATCGAGGGACACAAGCTGCTGGCGGTCGCACTGCTTGAGGCCATGTCCGACCAGGGGCTGGTCCACCCCGCCCGCGACTGGAGGAACGGAGCACTAGCGAGGGTCTCGGCAAACATCGAAGGTGGCGTCAATCCGGCGAAACAGGGGCAAGCATTGGCCAACCTCGCGCGCGTGCTGTTATGGGCGGGGAAAAACGATGATGCTGCTCGTATTGCCAAGCAGGCCCTTGACCTCGGCAGTAATTACCGTGAAGTCGCCGACAATGCGGCCACCAGTCTAGCGACAGCCTATATTCGCAACGGTCAACCGAAAACGGCGATCACGCTGCTCTACAAATACCTTGAGAAGGCCCCCGATTCCATCGAGCTGCGGCTCAAACTGGGGCAGCTTCAACTGGATCACAGAGCCAGGGAAGAGGCTGCAGCCAACTTCCTGCTGGTTAGCCATCAGATGCCCTATTACGACTGGGCTCACGCACTGTTCGGCATTGATATGGCCGAACGTGGCCGCCCCAGTATTGCTTACTCCAGCCTGATGGAAGCTCTAAAGCTGAACCCGAACAATGCCGACGCGCGTCGGAAACTGGAGATGATAGGTCCCTCTCTTACGGGGCAAAAGCTCAATCCACAGCCGTTTTCGATCCAGATGACCCGTTACCCCTCTTCGGCACCGCACAAGCTGATGCAGGGAAGATCGGATTCAAACGGGAGTTTCGTCCCAGACGGTATCGAAGTGGAGTTTCATGAAAACGGCCGGGTCAAACGATTCCTCGATATTGACCAAGGGAAGGCGAAAGGGCTTGAAATTACCTGGGATACAGAGGGTAAGGAACTTTCGCGTCAGGAACACGACTAGTCTTTTTCGATTCTACAAGGGATTAAATTATATGGAATTTTTAAAAGATCTCTGGGGATTTCTCAGAGTACGCAAAAAATTCTGGATGTTGCCCATCATCCTTTTCATGTTGCTGTTCGGGGTTCTGGTCGTATTGACCGCAGGTTCGGCAATCGCACCATTTATTTACGCTATTTTTTAAAAGGTTCGATTAATAATGCCGGAAGCAATCCTGGGAATTTCCGCTTTTTATCATGACAGTGCCGCAGCCCTGATCGTCGATGGAGAAATTGTCGCGGCCGCGCAAGAAGAGCGATTTACCCGTAAAAAGCATGATGCCTCATTTCCGCGTCACGCGGTTGCTTACGTCCTTGAAGAGGGCGGGTTGCGTCTTGATGATATTAGCGCCATCGCCTTTTACGACAAGCCCTACCTGAAATTCGAGCGGCTGCTCGAAACTTATCACAGCTTCGCCCCTCGGGGATTAAAGAGTTTTCTGTCGGCCGTCCCCGTGTGGGTCAAAGAAAAACTCTTCATGCGGCGGATGCTTCACGATGAATTGAACAAGTTCGGCAGTGCTTGTCCCAAACTTCTTTTTCCTGAGCATCACCTCTCCCATGCCGCAAGCGCCTTCTACCCCTCGCCATTTTCTGAAGCGGCGATCCTCACGGTGGACGGCGTCGGCGAATGGGCGACAACGACCATCGGTGTGGGGCGTGAAAACGGAATTGAGGTCCTGCGGGAGCTCGACTTCCCCCATTCTCTCGGCCTGCTTTATTCTGCATTTACCTACTACTGCGGGTTCAAGGTTAACAGCGGCGAATACAAACTGATGGGGCTGGCGCCTTACGGATCGGCCGGTTCGCCACAGGTTGAAACCTGGAAGCGCCTGATCCTTTCTGAATTGGTCGATCTGCGCGATGACGGCTCCTTTTTGCTGAACATGGATTACTTTGACTACGCCACCGGCCTGACGATGTGCGTTGATCGGCAATGGGAGAATCTCTTCGGTCTGCCGCGACGCGACGCCGAGACCGAACTGAATCAGAATCACATGGATCTCGCCCTGGCTATTCAAGAGGTGACGGAGGAAATCGTCCTCAATCTCGCACAAACAGCGCAGGAGCTGACCAGTTGCGATTATCTGGTCATGTCGGGCGGGGTCGCCCTCAACTGTGTGGCCAATGGCAAGCTCTTGAAATCGGGATTATTTAAAGATATCTGGATTCAACCGGCCAGTGGCGATGCCGGCGGTGCTTTGGGCGCAGCCCTGGCCGGATGGCATATCCATCTCGATAAACCGAGAAAAAGCGACGGGCGAGATCGTATGAAGGGGGCATTGCTCGGCCCGGAATATAGCTCCAAAGAGATCTTCGGAGTCGCCCGCCGCCATATTGCACCCTATCGGGACTATAAGGATTACGACGAGCTTTGTCAGGATGTGGCCGGACTCCTGGCCGAGGGGCAGGTGGTAGGGTGGTTCCAGGGACGTATGGAATATGGCCCCAGGGCACTGGGAAACCGATCTATCCTCGGCGATGCCCGTAACCCGGAAATGCAGAAAAGGCTAAACCTGAAGATCAAATATCGTGAAGGATTTCGGCCTTTTGCTCCATCAGTCATCGAGGAATCTGTCGGTGAGTTTTTTGACCTGGATCGGCCGTCTCCCTATATGCTGCTGGTTGCACCGGTTCGCAAAGAGCGGCGAACGGCACTCCCGGAAGAATATGATTCCCTTTCCCTGTTCGAGCGCCTCTACCATCCCCGATCGGATGTGCCGGCGATCACCCACATCGATTTTTCAGCTCGCATCCAGTCGGTCAATCGTGAAACCCATCCGAAATACTGGCAGTTGATTGAGGCCTTCCGTCGGCACACCGGTTATGGACTGATCGTCAACACCAGCTTCAATGTCAGAGGCGAACCGATCGTCTGTACCCCCGAAGATGCCTACCGTTGTTTTATGGCAACCGGGATGGACTACCTGGTCATGGGTGATTTCCTGTTCGCAAAAAAGGAGCAACCTCAATTTGCAGATCAGGATTACTGGCGGCACAAGTATGAAATGGACTGACAGCTACATTAACCTGCAATAAGGTCGTCCTATGAAATCCACCCCAAAAACACTTAGCGTCGAAAACTGCAAGGACTCGGGCCTTGCCCTGGTTCTCATCGGTCTGCTCTGTTTTCAAATTTGGGAACTGCCGATTCTTATCCTGTTCTCCATCTTCTTTTTGTTCGTAGCCATGACTTGGCCTTCCCTGTTCAAACCGTTCGCCAGATTTTGGTTTGCCTTAAGCGGTGTTCTGGGTGCAGTCCTTTCCAGGATAATTCTGACTGGACTCTTTTTTTCGCTGGTATTACCCGTCGGCCTGGCGAGACGTGCTCTCGGCAAGGATGCAATGCAGATTAAGTGTTGGAAAAAAGAAAATAAATCTGTTTTCCGCGTGAGAAATCACTTATTTGTTGCAAAGGACCTGGATCATCCCTATTAAACCCACCGACTTTTTCTTGGAATATCCGCTTGTTTTTCTCGTTTTTCTGGGCAGAGGGGGAGCCCCGGATCGGGTTCCCGCGTGTGCCCGAATTTTTTCCCCGCTTGCACGATTGCAAAATGCCCATCTGTCATATATATTCTCAGCCTGTGTCCAGGTGATTTTCTAAGAATGTTTTGCCCTGACTTGAAGATTTTTTCTTGTTTATCGCCTTGTTTTTAACGAAATAAGAGTAAGGGATTCCAGCTGGTTTCAACGCCTCGGATTGTTTTGGCTGTCCGAGGGTATTTTATCTTGTTCAGGGGGTAGCATGAAAATGAAAAAATGTTTGGGTCGTTTGTTCTGGTTGGGGATGTTTGGTGTGATCTGCGTACCGCCGGCTGTTTCAGCAACCGAGCTGAGCATTCGGTCGGACACGCTGCTGCGGGTTTTCCAGCGGGACACCGCGACGGAAAACGACGCGGTGGTGACGCCGATCTACGAGTATCTGCGCGTCGACATGGACACGCCTGATGAGCCGGGGCTGGCCTTTCACCTCTACGGCTGGGGTCGCGGGGATCTGACGGACAACGATTATTTCGAAGATGCCACGACCGGCGAGCTCCTCTACGGCTATCTCGAATACAGCCATAAAAACGCCCGTTTCAACGCCCGGCTCGGCCGGCAGTATGTCTTTGAAGGCGTGGCCAACGAATCGGTGGACGGCTTGCGCCTCAGCTCCGATCTGGGACGGTACTTCTCCGGATCGCTCTATGCCGGGCAGCAGGTGCCGATGACCCTTGAAAACGGCCGCAGCGGCGACAGCATCTACGGCGGGCGCCTGGCTCACCACCTGGCAGGCCAGTATGACCTCGGGGTCTCCTACAAGAAAATCAGCAACGACGGCGACGACGCCGAAGAGCAGGCCGGTGTCGATCTGTCGGCCTATCTCCCCTTCGGCATCAACGTCTACGGCTTCTCCGCCTACAATGTCGACACCAACAACTGGGGCGAGCACTCCTTCGAATTGCGCGCAAACCTGGGGCCGGTGTCGGTGCGTCCCTATTTTCAGCGATTCCAGTACGAAGATTATTTCGGCACCGGGATCAACAGCGCCAATCCCTTCCGCTTTCTGGCCGCCACCGGCGAGGAGTTGACCGTGGTCGGCACCGATCTGACGCTGCCGGTCGGCGAGGCCTGGGTCCTGGTCGGCAAGGCCAAGAATTACGACTACAAGGTTTTCGACGACACCTCCCAGTACTACGCAGCGCAGACGATCTGGTCGGGCGAAAAGCACACCCAGGTCGGCGGCGAGTTCGGCTACATGAAGGGAGATGCGGCGCAGAACGACTACTATCTGGTCCGTTCCTACACCTACTGGGACAAGGTCCCCGCAGGCTGCCCGGTCGGGTTCGTCAGCGGCGACCTGGTCTATATCGGCTACGATGAGGCGATCTACGGCGAGGACAGCTCCCTGTTCATCTCCCTTGCCGCCGGCAAGAAGTTTCTCGCCGATGAGGCTCTCGAGCTGAAGCTCTCCGGAGACTACAGCAGCGATCCGTACTTCGACAACGACCTGCGGGGGATGCTGATCGCCAGCTACCGTTTCGGCCGGACTCTGTAATAAAAGACTTCATCACGATCAGGAGCCTAAAAAAATGCGTACAAATTTTTGGATAGGAATGGGATTGACTCTGCTGCTGCTGGTCCTCGGGGCCTGTGCGGCGATGGACAGCGGATTGGGTTTGCCGGCACGTCACATGACGGCGGCGGACCTGGGGGAATCTCCGACCAAGTGTACCGCCTGCCACGAAGCGCGCGGTGAAAAACTGGCGTTCGGCGCCTTCGACCACACGGCCACCTGGGGGCAGACGCACCGCCAGCAGGCGTATCAGCAGGAGGCGGTCTGCGCCATGTGCCACCAGGCCAGTTTCTGCAACGATTGCCACGCCACCCGCGTGGAGCTCAAGCCGTCGCTGAAAAACCAGTCGGAAACCTACCGGCAGATGCCCCATCGCGGTGATTACCTGAGCCGGCACCGGATCGACGGTCGGGTCGACCCGACCTCCTGCTTCCGCTGCCACGGCAATCCCAAGTCAGCCCAAACCTGCGCACCCTGTCACGGGTAAATGTCCATAAGGAGAAAAACATGATACGCCGATTTGCATTGCTCCTTTTACTTCTCATCCCCTTCGTCATGACAGGGTGTTCCGACGGAAATTCCAGCGCCCCCCCGTCTACTCAGGCGCACCCCTTTGACTGGTATACAACGCATCGCCCGGCCGCCACGGCTTCGCCGGAGTTTGTCGACTGCACCGGTTGCCATGGCGCTGATTTGATGGGGAGCGGCGGAGCGCCCAGCTGTTTTTCCGCCAGCTTCGACGGCCGCAGCTGTCATGCCGGCGGTCCCGTGCCTCACCCGATGGACGGAACCTTTTTGACGGGCTCGGTTCACGGTCCGGAGGCCAAGGCTGATCTGACCTTCTGCCAGAAATGTCATTCGGATAATCCGACCGGCGGCCCGGGGACCAACCCCCGTTTCAACGTCGGCATCGACAGCCAGGGGAGCACCGGCTGCGAGGCCTGCCACGGCGTCAATTACGCCCATCCGGCCGCCTGGGCCGGCCCGAATTCGACCTTCCATTACTCGGCGGGCAACATTCAGAATGCCTGTACCCTCTGTCACGGCGCCAGCCTCGATGGCGTCGGCGGCGTCGGCGTCAGCTGTCTCGGCTGCCACACTTCGGTGTCCGCATTCACACTGGACTGCGCGGCCTGCCACGGCACTCCCCCCGGTGCAGCGGATATCGTCGACCATGGCGGTGTTTCCGCGATCACCTCCCACGATGTCTGTACCGTCTGCCACGGCATGAAGGAAACGACCACCGGCGGCGCCTTCTCCGCGGTGGCCAATTATGCCCTGTTCGATAAGGCGACCGATACCCAGGGCGATCACTGGGACGGCAACATCAACATGAACTCGGCGACCGGTTACAACGAGACCAATTTCGGTTGCGACACCGCCCTCTGCCACGGCAACGATGCTGCGCACCAACTCTCCGATTCCGTGTTGCCCGTCGTGACGGCCGACTTCGGCGGCGCCAATGTCCCCCATGCCGTGGATGGCAGCTTCCTCCTTGGGGCCAACCACGGACCGGCGGTCAAGGCCCAGACCGCCGCCTTCCCCAACGGCCTTCTCGACTGCCAGCCCTGCCACGCCGAGGCCGGAACCGACAACCCGCGCTTCAATGTCGGCATCAACAGTATAAGTAGTACTGGTTGCGAGAATGCAGCCTGTCACCCGGTCAATGCCGCTCATCCTTCCGGCTGGTACGATGTCGGAGCCAAACATTCCGATATCGCCGTGGCCGACTTGAGCGCCATGTGCGTTCTCTGCCACGTTTCGGCAGCTGGCGGTCCGGCCAGCCCCGCCGTCGGGCCGGCCTGCGTCACCTGTCATCCGGCCGATCCGCTTGCCAATCCGACCGGATGCGCCTCATGCCACAACACCCCTCCTGACGGCGGCGCGGTGGCCGGCAATGTCAGGCCGAACCGCCAAGGACAGCACAATCGTGCTGGCCACACCTCCTTAATCAATGCGACCCCAAGTCTGACCTGTGGTCGTTGCCATACTGGGGCCGGAGTCGGAACTGCTCTACATTTCGACACCACCAACCCGGCGGACGTGACCTTATTTCATCCCGACCCGACCGACACCATTTCAGCGGTTTCCACGGACACCAACACAACTTGCAATGGTGCATGTCACCTCACCAACGGTATTGATGCTGTTTTTACACATGATAATAAAGTTTGGTACTGAACACTTTGACTTAACAAAGAGGATAAGTTGAAAAATTAATTTTGGGGCCGGGAGTTAATCCCGGCCCCTTCTTTGTGTGCGCCAGGCATGGCGCGTGGCGCGCAAGCGCCAATCCAATCAGGTGTGGTACCTATTTGGGGCTATTTTCAAATGCAGCATTCGCATGGAGGGCGGATTTGGTCTCCGAATTCGTTTGCGTACAACCCGAGGTACATGTACAATAACACGTACCCTCGCGGAAGGAGAAAAATATGGACACCATCAGCTATTCGGCGTTTCGTAGCAACTTGGCCGGGACCTTGGATAGGGTGAATGACAATCACAAGCCCATTATAATAACTCGTCAAAATGGTAAACCAGCAGTCGTCATCAGTTTGGAAGATTTTCAAGCTTATGAAGAAACAGCATATTTGATGGCCAGCCCAAAAAATGCCGAGCGTTTGAATCAGGCCATTGCCGAAGTTGAAGCAGGAAAAGCGGTCCACCGTGAGCTCATCGAGGAATGATTATCTCATGGGCAGAAAAGGCTTGGGACGATTACCTGTATTGGCAGCAAACAGACAAAAAGGTTCTCAAACGAATTAATGTGCTCCTGAAGGAGATTGCCCGCCAGCCTTATGAGGGAATCGGGGACCCCGAACCATTAAAATACAACTGGTCTGGTTACTGGTCCCGCCGCATTGACCGGGAGCATCGTTTGGTTTATAAGTCGACGGATGAAGGGATTGTAGTCGTTCAATGTCGTTACCATTACTGATTCGAAAAATATGATTGTGCGGAATCCCTTTGTAAGGTGGTCGGGGTTGATGAGACTCTCGCTAAAATAGAGACCCTTTTGAAGGTATGAAATGCAAAAGCCCCCGTTTCGACGGGGGCTTTTTATGTTGGAGATAGGACAGGAAAAAGGGTGTCGCAAGGGGTATAGAGGACTTTCTATCGCTCGTAGTAGGTATATCCTCGCAAACTCGCCGAAAAATCCTCGAGAATCCGCTGCCGCTCGCCGACGCTGATCTTTCCTTTGCGCACCGCCGCCTCGGCGGTGTCGCGGAAGTCGTCGAAGAGGGTCTGGGGATTGTACTCCACGTAGCTGAGGACGTCGGCGATGGTGTCGCCGGAGATCTCCTTGATGACGTCGAAACCGCCGTTTTCGTTGATGCGCACGCTGATGACGTGGGTGTCGCCGAAGAGGTTGTGCAGGTCCCCGAGCGTCTCCTGGTAGGCACCCATGAGGAAGACGCCGAGGTAGTATTCCTCTCCTTTGCGCAAGGGGTGGAGGGGAAGGGTTTTGCGCTCGCCGCTGCCGGCGATGAAGGCGTCGAGCTTGCCGTCGCAGTCGCAGGTGAGATCGGAGATGATTCCCTCGCGGCTCGGATTCTCATCGTGGCGGTGCAGGGGGACGACGGGGAAGACCTGACCGATGGCCCAGGTGTCGGGGAGGGACTGGAAGACGCTGAAATTGCCGTAGTAGATGTCGGCCAGGCTCTCCTTGAGGTCGGAAAGGCCGGTGGGGATTTTGGCGAGAGCGTCGAGGCGGGCGGCGATTTGCTGGGCGATGGCAAGAAAGACGTTCTCGGCCAGGGAGCGCTCCCGCAGGTTGACCTGACCGCGTTTGAAGAGGTCGCGGATCTCGTCCCGGTAGTAGAGGGCGTCGTTGTAGCTCTCCTGCAGGTCGGCGGCGGCGAGGTTTTCCCTGACGGCAAAGAGGCTCTTGACCAGTTCGTGGGCATTCTCCGCCGGGGCCTCGGGAAGGGGCGCCGCCTCGAAATGCATGACGTCGAGGACGTTGAAGAGGAGCATGGAGGCGTAGGCGACGGTGGCCCGTCCCGATTCGGTGACGATATGGGGATGGGCGACCTCCTGCGGATCGAGGGTCGTCATCACCACCTCGACGATGTCGCTGCAGTACTCGTCGAGGGAGTAGTTTTGGGAGTGAACGTGGTTGGCGCGGGCCCCCATGTAGTCGACGGCGAGGCCGCCGCCGAGGTCGAGATAGGCCATCGGCGCCCCTTCGCGCACCAGGTCGGCATAGTAGCGGCAGGCCTCCTGCACGCCGATGCGGATGTCCTGGATGTCGGGAATCTGCGAGCCGAGGTGGCAGTGGAGGAGCTGCAGGGAGTCGAGCATCCCCTCGCTTTTGAGGGAGTCGACGACGGCGATGAGCTGGGTGGTGCTGAGGCCGAAGCTGCTGCGGTCGCCGCTCGTCTCCGTCCACAGGCCGCCGACCTTGGCCGAGACCTTGACCCGGGCGCCGATGAGCGGCCGGATGCCGAGGGCGCGGCTGCGCTCGAGGATAATGGGGAGCTCGGAAGGGGACTCGATGACGAAGAAGCAGCGGTAGCCGAGCTTGCGCGCCCAGAGGCCGAGATCGATGAACTCCTGGTCCTTGTAGCCGTTGCAGATGAGGAGGGCATCCTCATGGAGGGCTGCCAGGGCCAGGACCAGCTCGGCCTTGCTCCCGGCTTCGAGGCCGTGGCCGTAGGGCGCGCCGAAGCGGATGATCTCTTCGATGACGTGGGCCTGCTGGTTGACCTTGACGGGAAAGACCCCCCGGTACTCGCCGCGGTAGCCGGCCCTGGCGATGGCGGCGCGAAAGGTCTCGTTGAGGAGGGCGATGCGGGCGTCGAGGAGGTTTTCGACCCGCAGCAGCACCGGCATGCCGTGGCCGCGCTCCTCGATGCCGGCGACGATCTCCATGAGCGAGACCGCCACCTCCCGGCCGTTGAAGCGGGCCTTGACCGTGACGTCGCCGTTTTCGGCGAGGTCGAAGAACCCCGCCCCCCAGTCGCGGATGCCGTAGAGGGCCGCGGCGTCGTCGATGGTCCAGCTCTTTTTTGCCTTGCTCGTCATCGTGGTGGATCTCCAGGAATTACGGGATCAAAAAACAATCTTCAACGGAGAGACGCAGAGAGGGGAGAGGCGCGGAGAAAGGCAAAACAAGAAAAACCCGAGATGGCCACCAAGACACGGAGACACCAAGAAAAGCTGTTACTTCTGGTTTTAACTTGGTGTCTTGGTGGCCAGGAAATGGATTTTTCCAGCCCATGATTAAGGTTCTCTCCGGTTTTCTCTGCGTCTTTGCGTCTCTGCGTTGATATTTTTTGATTCTATTTAGCGGCAATGTTCTCTTTGGCAAACGTCGGGAGCATGAAGGCGCCGAGGTGCAGGTCTTCGTTGTAGTACTTGGTGTAGAAATCCCGTGCCGCCGCCCGCTTGTGGTCGAAATCCTTCACCGGGTGGTACTTCTTGCTGGCAAAGGCGAAGGACCAGAAGCCGCTGGGGTAGGTGGGGATGAAGGCCTGGTACATCTCGACGATGGGGAAGACCGCCCGCAGGTTGCCGTACATATTCTTCTGGATTTCGGCGTGGTAGAAGGGGGATTCGCTCTGGGCGATCATGATCCCGTCCTCTTTCAGGGCGCCGAAGACCAGGCGGTAGAAGTCTTCCTCGAAGAGGCCGACGGCCGGTCCGATGGGGTCGGTGGAATCGACCATGATGACGTCGAACTCGTTCTGGTGGTCGCGGATGTAGGCGAGCCCGTCGTCGACGTGGAGCTTGACCCGGGGGTTTTTGCCGTCGATCTCGCAGGCCATGGAGGGGAGGAGTTCGACGGACTTGTCGATGACCAGGCCGTCGATCTCGCAGAGGGTGGCGAGCTCGACCTTCTTGTGTTTCATGATCTCGCGGATGGTCCCGCCGTCGCCGCCGCCGATGACCAGGACCTGTTTCGGATCGGGATGAGTGAAGAGCGCCGGGTGGGTGATCATGTCGTGATAGACGAATTCGTCGCGTTCGGTGCACATCACCAGACCGTCAAGGAGCATCATCCGGCCGTATTCGAGGGTATCGACGATGTCGAGCTGCTGGAACTCGCTCTTGCCGGAGAAGAGGGTCTCGGTCACCTTCATGGTGATGCCGACGTTTTCCGAATGTTTTTCCGTGTACCACAGATCCATGGGTTCGAACTCCTTGAAGACGGTATTTAATTGGGTTTGTTGAACAAAAGCAGAGAGCATAGCCGGGCTGACTTTAGTGATTAAATAGCTTCAGCAAATCAAAAAATTTAACGCTGAGTCGCCCAGAGGGGAGAGGCGGAGAGAAAATCACGTATAAAAATAACCCGTGTTCTTCTGATTTTCTCCCCGTCTCAGCGGCTCTGCGTTGAAATCTTTTTATTCAGACCGGCCCGACATTTTTTTGAGGTTCTCTCCGTCCCAGAGAACCACGCCGGCAAAGGCGCTGCCGATCTGTTCGACGCGGTGCTGAACGGCGAGGGAGCGGATGTCGCCCAGCTCGAGGCCGCGCATTTTCAGCCCCTCCTCGGCCATGCGTCGCACGATCCCTTCCGCGTCCTCCTTGTGACCGCGGGCGGAATATTCCATGATCACTGCGGGTCGGGAGGCATCTTTCGGGTAGGCGATGGCGACGGCGGCGGAAATCACCTCTCCGCTCATCTCCGAGGTGATGGCGGCCCAGGCCGCCGGGACAAGCGCCCCGGCAGGGAGGGGGTGGGGATCGACGAGGCGGCACTCCGGCGGGAGAATAAAGCCGAGCCGGATCAGATTGCAGTCGCCGACTCTGGCCTGCAGCAGGGCGCCGTCCCGGGCGTTGAGCCGGGTCGGCCCTTCGGAGGCGCCGCAGACGAAGAAATGGCCGGTCGGGGTTGAGACGATCATCGCGCTGCTCCGTGGGAAATAGGGGCCCGGCCGGGAGCGCCGGGGTGACGATTTTCGAGATTACCAGCGATTGGCCGAATAGGCAAATCCTCCGCGCAGGCGGCCCCGAAAAAGGGGCGTGCGCAACGACACCGACGGGGCGTTTTTATACCCCCGGACCTTTCCTGTCAACAGCTTTATCCCCTAACCTCCAGGGGAGGGAAAGGGGCGAAGAGGCCGGGTCTTCGGGGGAGAGCATCGCTTGACATTGCCGGCGAAATTCGCTCTACTGGCGAGGGCCTCAACAGACAATTGCGAAAGGACGGACTTATCATGGCATCGGTGGCAAGCATCGGTTTTATCGGCGGGGGAAACATGGCGGAAGCCATCATCAAGGGGCTGGTCCGCGGAACCTTTCCGGCCGAAGGGATCCTCGTCGCCGAGCTCGAAGAACGGCGACGCACCCTGCTGGCGGAGCGGTACGGCGTCCGGACGACGGCGGAGCTCGACGAGGTGGTACGCACCTGCGAGGTCGTCGTGCTGGCGGTCAAACCCCAGGCCGTTGCCGAGGTCCTCCCCGAGGTGGCGGCCCATTTCAGCGGCGACCAGCTTCTGGTCTCCATTCTCGCCGGCGTCTCGACGGCGACCCTAGAGTCTCATTTCGACGGCTCTCCCCGAGTCGTGCGGGTCATGCCCAACACCCCGGCCCTCGTCGGCGCCGCGGCCACCGGTCTCTGCCCCGGTCGCTACTGCCGGCACGACGACCTCCTCCTGGTGCAGCGCCTCTTCGAAGCGATCGGCACCGCCCTGGTCGTCAGCGAAAAGGAGATGGATGCGGTGACCGGCCTCTCCGGCTCGGGACCGGCTTACGTCTATACCATCATCGAGGCGCTCGCCGACGGCGGGGTCCTCGAAGGGCTCCCCCGTCAGACCGCCCTGGCTCTTGCCGTGCAGACGGTGCTGGGGGCGGCGAAACTGGTGCAGGAGAGCGGCGAGCACCCGGCGGCGCTGCGGGACAAGGTCTGCTCTCCCGGCGGCACCACCATCGCCGGGGTGAAGACCCTGGAGGAGCAGGGACTGCGGGCGGCGCTCATGGGCGCGGTCTCCAGTGCCAGCCGCCGTTCCCGGGAACTGGGCGGGAAATAGTCCCATGCTCTTTGAACTTTCGGGGAAAATCCTGCTGGAGTGCTGGGGGCTCCTGGTGGAAGCGGCCCCTTACGTCCTCTTCGGTTTTCTGGCGGCGGGACTCCTCAAGGCTTTGCTCCCCGTCGAGATGGTCGCCCGGCATCTGGGGAGCAAGAGTGTCGCCTCGGTTCTCAAGGCCTCCCTCTTCGGCCTCCCTCTCCCCCTGTGCTCCTGCGGGGTCATTCCCGCGGCCATCGGGCTGCGCCGTCAGGGGGCGAGCAAGGGGGCCTCGGCGGCCTTTCTCGTCTCGACTCCCGAGACCGGGGTCGATTCCATCGCCATCACCTGGGCCCTCCTCGACCCGATCATGACGGTGGTCCGGCCCCTGGCCGCTTTCGTCACCGCCACCGTCACCGGACTCCTCATAAACGCCCTCCCCGACGAGGAGGAGTCGCCGGCAGTCCCTCCGGCTCCGAGGTGCGGCTGCAGCGGCAGCGCCTGCGGGGAGACTCCCGCTCCGCCGCCGTCCCTGCGGCGGCGTCTTGCCGACGGGCTCGGCTACGCGTTCGGCGAACTTCTCGGCGACATCGGCAAGTGGCTGCTGCTCGGCATTCTCCTCGCCGGGATCATCGCCGCCCTGGTCCCCGCCGCGTTCTTCGCCCGCCACCTCGGCGGCGAATGCACTTCCCTTTTTCTGATGCTTCTGGCCGGGGTACCGATGTACATCTGCGCCAGCGCCTCGACCCCCATCGCCGCCGCCCTGGTCCTCAAGGGGCTCTCCCCCGGCGCCGCCCTCGTCTTTCTCCTGGCGGGTCCGGCGACCAACGCCGCCACCCTCGCCGTGGTCGCCCGCTTCTGGGGGCGGAAGATCACGGCCGTCTATCTGGCCTCCATCGCCCTCTGCTCCCTGGTCAGCGGCTACCTGGTCAACCGCCTCTACGCCGCAACCGGCGCCGACATCACCACCTGGGTGCACCACGGCGGCGAGGGGGCATCCTCCCCTTGGGCCGCCCTGCCGGCCGTGCTGCTGCTGATCCTCATCGGCCGCAATTTCCTTCCCCGTCCTTCGGGCCGCTCCTGCGGCGATTGCTGAATCGTAGCGGTATTTCGAAAACAAAAAGCGGGATCCCCGTTAAAGGGATCCCGCTTTTTGTTATTGAAAACCAGGACTGTCCGGTTAGCCATTTGCGGCCAGCACATACCCCCTCTCCCTAACCCTCTCCCACAGGGGAGAGTGGACTTAAAGCTCCCCTCCCTTCGATGGGAGGGCTGGGGGAGGGTGCAAGACAGTGGCTCTACCACACTTGACGGGACTTTTATCTCACGGATTCGGCCGATCCATCCCCGGCGTTGAGCCGCTCGTATAGCTCAATCTGCTCGGCCATACTCAATTTTTTGCCGCAGCCGGTCTTCAGGCAGAGGCGGCAGCGGTCGTCCGAACACCACTGGCACTGGCGGCAGTCGGGGCAGGGGTGTTTCTTCTCCATGGCGGTCTCCTTGATGGCTTATTGTACGCCGTGCTTCCGCGAGGGTGCAAGGGTCCTCAGGAGAGGGGGAGGCGGCGGCGCCTGCCGAGGAGGTAGGAGGCCTCGCAGATTTCGGCGCTGATCAGGAGGGCGATGGCGATCACGACTCCGGGAAGGGGGAGGGGGCGCAGGGTGAGGATTCCCCAGCAGCCGAGGAGGTAGAGGGTCTTGTAGACGGTGGAGCGTCCGAGGATTCCGGTCTGATGGGAGCCGGTAAAGTAGCCGCGCAGCAGGTTGCTGGCGCCGTAGAGGAGGGGGAAGACGGCGCAGGCGGCCAGAGGCAGGGCGATGTAAGTGCGCATCGTCTCTTCGAGCCCCATGATCCGGCCGAGGACCGCCGTGTTGAGGGGGTAGGCGGCAAGGAGCATCAGCGCCCCCATGCCGCTGCCGACCCGGCGGCAGAAGGAGGCGAGCACCCGGGCGTCGGCGGCATTTTTCACCAGGGTCAGATAGACCTGCTGCAGGTTGCGCATCGGCCCGGCGAGGAGAAAGAGAAAGCCGCGGATGACGCCGAAGGACGCCAGGGCCAGGGTGCCGTCGGGGAGGCGGCTGATGACGGCGTTGATCAGCAGGGGGATCGCCTGCTGCAGGCAGGAGGAGTAGGCCAGGGGGAAGGCGAAGCGCAGGATCTCCAGGGTCCCCTTTTCGTTCTGGCAGCCGGTGAGGGGGAGATGGCAGCGCCGGGCAAAAAACCCCATGAAGGCCGTTTCCACGGCGATGCAGGCGAGGAGGGCGAAGGCTCCGAGGGCGGGGCCGGAAAACCACGGGCTGCCGAGGAAGAGAAAGGCGAAGAGGGCCCCGATCCGCACCCCGGTGGCCAGAGACACAAGCCCCGTGCGCCGGGCGCGGATGACCAGACCCTGGAAGAGCCCGCGAAAGCCGGTGAAAAAGGGGAGAAAGACCAGGATGGCGATGACCGAGCGGGCCTCCGCGGCGACCTCTCCGGAGACTCCGAGAAGCCGGAGGAGAACCAGGTCTCCCACGGGGGTGAAGGCGATCAGGGCGAGCATGGTCGAGACGTAGGTCGCCACCAGCAGGACGAAGATCACCGTGCCGCGCAGCGAGCGGCGGCCGCGAACCACGGCGATGGTGATGGTGTGATTCTGGTAGGAGGGGGAGGCGAAAAAGAGGTGGAGCACCATGGCCACCGAAAAGGCGGCGAGGGCGGTGAGGAAGTCCTCCTGGCGGGCCAGGGCGGCGTTGATGATGGAGTGGGAGACCCCCATCAGCTGAACGTTGAGGAGGAGGGGGAAGAAGAAGAGGCTGATCTCCTTCTGGCCGATGGACGGGGAGTCGTTCACGGAGTCGTTCCCGGAAAGAGGCGGGGGAGGTCGAAGG
>Ga0209231_1000202_pt1 | contig 41359 bp, 41 predicted proteins | sample Deesub45470m_DNA_FD_188086 | JGI IMG/M metagenome (GOLD analysis project Ga0209231, IMG submission 188086) | Deep subsurface microbial communities from North Pacific Ocean - 450_OLKR46/470m Metagenome (SPAdes) (version 2) | ecosystem: Environmental > Terrestrial > Deep subsurface > Unclassified ... | reverse complement strand
GACAGGGTCATCGAAGGGGAACTTACCGTCGGTCAACTTATCGCTTTCAATATGCTGGCAGGCAGAGTGGCGCAACCCATTATGCGGCTCGCGCAATTGTGGACCGATTTTCAGCAGACCGGTATTTCCATTCAGCGGCTCGGCGATATTCTCAATACGCCGATTGAGGCTACAGGCGCAAAGAGCAGCCTGCCGCAGATTGCAGGGCGCATCACCTTCGAGCAGGTTCAGTTTCGCTACCGGCCCGATACGCCTGAAGTGTTGAAAAATGTCGATTTCGACATTCAACCCGGCGAAATCATCGGCATAGTCGGGCGTTCCGGTTCGGGCAAGAGTACGCTTGCCAAACTGATACAACGTCTCTATGTGGCGGAACGCGGTCATGTGCTGATCGACGGGCAGGATTTGACGCTGGTTGAGGCCTCCAGTCTCAGACGGCAAATCGGGGTGGTGTTGCAGGAGAATGTGCTGTTCAACCGGACGTTAAGGGAGAACATCGCGCTGGCCGACCCCGGTGTACCGCTGGAACAGGTGATTCAAGCCGCCAAACTGGCCGGGGCGCATGAATTTATTCTGGAATTGACTGAGGCCTACGACACCGTGGTTGGCGAACACGGATCGACCCTGTCCGGCGGTCAGCGTCAGCGCATTGCCATCGCGCGTGCCCTGATGAACAAGCCGCGCATCCTGATTTTCGATGAGGCGACCAGTTCGCTGGATTACGAATCCGAACGCATCATCCAGAACAACATGAAAGCCATCTGTCAGGGACGTACTGTTATTGTCATCGCACATCGACTGTCTGCGGTACGTCATGCCGACCGCATTCTGGTTATGGATCACGGGCAGATCGTCGAGGCCGGAACGCACGCCGGGTTGCTGGAACACGAGGATGGGCATTATTCGCGTTTGTATCGGATGCAGCATGCGTGAGGGTATGGGCAAGCTACAAGCCATTGCAGAACTGATCAAGCGTCATGCCGACGTTTTTCATCACGCCTGGACGCGACGCCATGACATGGAGGGTTTTTCGCTGAATGTCCACGAGGCACAGTTTATGCCGGCCGCGCTGGCGTTGCGCGATACGCCGGTTCATCCCGCGCCGCGCATCGCGCTTTGGCTTATCATGGCTTTCGCACTGATTGCGCTACTGTGGGCCATTTTTGGCCGGATCAACGTGGTGGCGACGGCGGTAGGCCGTGTCACCACTAAGGATCACACCAAAGTCATCCAGTCCATGGAGATCGCCGTGGTCAAATCGATTCATGTGCGTGACGGTCAGGTGGTAAAGCCCGGGCAGGGGCTGATTGAACTCGATGCGACCGCTGCCGCTTCCGATAGCGAACGTTTTCGCAACGAAATCCTGACGGCACAATTGGAGGCTATGCGCGCCCAAGCCATGCTATCAGCTCTGACGAACGGGCAACCGCCTCAACTTGGACCACTCGGAGGGATCAACGCAGGTCGTATGCTGGCCGAACAGAGCCAGCTTTCTGGACAATATCAGGAATATCAGTCCCACCAGCAGCAATTGCAGGCCGAAATTGCGCGACATCGTGCAGAACTTCAAACCATGCAGGAACAGGTCGTCAAGCTGGAAAAAACCGCACCCATTGCCCGCAGACGTGCGGAGGATTACCGCAGGCTACTCAAGGATAATTTCATTTCACAGCATGGTTATCTTGAACGCGAGCAAGTGAGAATTGAACAGGAGCAGGATCTGGCCGTCGGTCAGGCAAGGGTCAGGGAAATTCGTGCCGTCTTGATGGAAGTAAAAAGCCGACAGATCACGCTCGCGGCCACAACGCGCAGGCAACTTATGGATCAGCACAGCCGGTCTTCGCAAAAGGCCGCCTCGCTGGACCAGGAGCTAAACAAGGCCGAGCAGCGCAGTCGTCTGATGCATCTGACTGCACCGGTGGGGGGTGTCGTGCAGCAATTGACTGTGCATACGGTGGGCGGCGTGGTGACTCCCGCCCAGGCATTGATGGTGATCGTTCCCTACGATAACACGCTGGAGGTTGAAGCCATGCTGCCCAATAAGGATATTGGCTTTGTGAATATTGGACAGGATGCCGAGGTTAAAGTGGAAGCCTTTCCGTTTACCAAATACGGTATCTTGCACGGCAAGATTTCTCAGGTTTCATCGGACGCGATTGCAGACGAGAAACTGGGGTTGATTTATGCCACTAAAGTCAAATTGGATAAGGACGTGCTATATGTCGGAAACAAGATCGTGCGGCTGATGCCGGGCATGGCAGTGACGGTAGAAGTCAAAACCGGGACGCGACGGGTGATCGAGTATTTTTTGAGCCCGTTGATACAGTATTCGAGCGAGAGTTTACGGGAACGGTGAGGCCGCTTAGACGAGCGCCCTGATTCAAAGCGCCGCAAATTTCCTGAGTGCGGGCATGTCGGTGACGGTGATCTGCTCACGGCCCAGTTTGACCCATCCCTGTTCTGAAAAGCCTTTGAGCAATCGGCTGACGATCTCGCGGGCGCTGCCCAGTTCGTCGGCGAGCGCCTGATGGGTGGCGTGGATGGGATTGGGTTTGCTGATCAGCAGGGCGGCCAGACGCTGGTCCAGCTTCTGAAAGGCCACCGCCGAGACCAGTTCCATCAGGTCGGTGAGCCGCTCGGTGAAAAGCTGAAACACGTAGTTTCGAAAGGTGGCGTGTTTGCCAATCAGGGCGTGGAAGACGGTCGCAGGCAGAAATATCATTTCGATGGGGGTTTCGGCGATGCCGCGCGCCTGATAGCGGGTGCTGCCGAGCAGACAGCTGCTGGTGAGGATGCAGCTCTCGCCCGGCACAACGCGATACAGTTGCAGTTCGCGCCCGTTCGCGGCGGATTTGATGACGCGCAGGCTGCCGGATAACAGCAGCGGAAACCCCTGGCAGGGCTGGTTCTCGTCGAACATGATCGTGCCGGCCGGGATGGTCAGCAGTCTGGCTGTAGAGAGCATGTCTTCCAGTTCAGCCAGGGGCAATTCCTGCAGCATCGGATAGAGCTGCAAGATGCGGATTCGGATGTCGTCAGTTAACATGATCTTTCAAAGCCTTTTTTCTCCGCGCTACCGCGTGAGACGGTTTTTAAGCTTCGGGGCGCATCTGCGGGAACAGGATCACATCGCGAATGCTGGGACTGTCGGTGAGCATCATGATCAGCCTGTCTATGCCTATGCCTTCACCTGCCGTCGGCGGCAGGCCGTATTCCAGGGCGCGCACATAGTCGCCGTCCTTGAACATCGCTTCTTCGTCCCCGGCTTCCTTGGCGAGCACCTGCGCATCGAAACGCGCCTCCTGGTCTTCCGCATCGTTCAATTCCGAGAAGCCGTTGGCCAGCTCGCGTCCCAGCACGAACAGCTCAAAGCGTTCGGTGATCGCTGGATTGGCATCGCTGCTGCGCGCCAGCGGCGAGACTTCCACCGGATAGTCGATGATGAAAGTAGGCTCGAACAGCAGTGCCTCGGACAACTCCTCGAACAGCGACAGTTGCAGGCCGCCCAGCCCGTCTTTGGGATTGTATTTGGCCTTCAGATCCTGCAATTCCGCGAGTACGAAACCGGCATCGTTCAGCTGCGCATCGGTGAACTGCGGATGATATTTCTGGATAGCCTGCACCATGGTCAGCCGGTGGAAGGGTTTGCCCAGATCCAGTTCCTTGCCCTGATAGCTGATCAGCGTCGTGCCCAGCACCTTTTGCGCGACTTCGCGCAACAGTTTTTCCGTGAAATCCATCAGGTACTTGTAATCGCGATACGCCTCGTAGAATTCCAGCATGGTGAATTCCGGATTGTGGCGCGTGGATAGCCCCTCATTGCGGAAATTGCGGTTGATCTCGAATACCTTCTCGAATCCGCCCACCACCAGACGCTTGAGGTATAGCTCCGGCGCGATGCGCAAATACATTTTCATGTCCAGCGCATTGTGGTGCGTCTCGAACGGCTTGGCTGACGCGCCGCCCGGTATCGAGTGCATCATCGGCGTTTCCACTTCCAGATAGTCGTGGCGTATGAAGAATTCGCGGATCGCCTGGATGATTCTGGTGCGCGTCATGAACACGCGGCGCGCGTCCTCGTTGGTGATCAGGTCCAGATAGCGCTGACGGTATTTCTGTTCCTGATCGGACAGGCCGTGGAATTTTTCCGGCAGCGGACGCAGCGACTTGGTCAGCATGCGTACGTGCGATACGCGCACGGAAAGCTCACCTGTCTTGGTCTTGAACAGCACGCCGACTGCGCCGAGGATGTCGCCCAGGTCGTAATGCTTGAATGCGTCATGCACCGCTTCGCCGCTGTCGCCGTTGCTGATGTATATCTGGATGCGTCCGCTCATGTCCTGCAATGTGGCAAAGCTTGCCTTGCCCATCACGCGCTTGAGCATCATGCGCCCGCCCACCGCGACATGAATCTGTTCTGCTTCCAGCTGGTCGTGATTCATTTCGCCGAAACTGGCAAGCAGATCGCCCGCCAGATGCGTGCGCTCGAAGTCGTTGGGGAAAGCGATTCCTGCTTTGCGGATGGCAGCCAGCTTGTTGCGGCGCTCGGTGATGATCTGGTTTTCGTCTGAAACGGGTGTGATGGATTCGGTTGTCATAAGGCTGGAAGTAATGAGTTGATTTGTACAGTTGTGTATCTCAGGCGTGAGATTGTGTCACGAATGGCCTGTATGGCGCAATTTAGCTTGGTTGATCAGGCGGTATTTCGCACAAGTTCAGCGCAGCGCAGTCCGCTTTGCACCGCGCCTTCCAGCGTGGCGGGGTAGTCGCCTGCGGTGTAGTCGCCTGCCAGCAGTATGCGGGGCAGGGCGGTTTGCTGGGCGGGGCGCTGTAATCCGGGGGTGCAGGCGAATGTGGCGCGCTTTTCGGCGATGACTTTGACCCATCGCGGGCTGTCGCTGATGCCGAATTCTTCATCCAGTTCGACCATGACTCTCTGAGCCAATTCGTCGTGGGATAACGCCTGATGCAGGCCTTCCGCGCTGATCACTGCGGCGATCAGGCCGTGTTGCCCGGCGATTCGCCCCTTGTCGAACAGCCATTGGCTGTAGCGCTGATGCAAGCCCAGCATAGGATGCGGAAGCTTCACCTGAGCGGGATATTGCAGATAGACGGTGTAGATAGGCTGATGCTGCAAGGCGTTGATTTGCGCGACTACGGGGGCGAGTTCATCAATAGGTTGCAGCAGCCTGGCGGTCGTGACCGGCGGTGTGGCGCAGATGACGTGACTGAAGTACAGGCTGCCACGCCGGGTGCTGATCTCGATGTTGTAATCGTGCAGTCGCAAGGATTCGACGCCGCATGAGGTAAGCACATGGCCGCCGTGCTTTTTCACATAATTTGCGGCGCGTTGCGGAAACAGTGCGGTGAAATCAATGCGCGGCAGCAGCATGTCGCTGTCGGCACGCGTTTTATTCAGCGCATCGCGCAGCACGTTGAGCATGACTTGCGCGGAGGCGATATGCACCGGGGTGTTCAGCGCCGCGATGCACAGCGGCTCCCAGAGCTTTTGCACCAGCGCGGCGCCTTGGCCATGCAGTCTGAGCAGTTCCGAAACCGTCATGTCGGTGGCGATGCAAAAATGCATTTGGCGCAGCCTGAGCATGAAGCGCGCCGCGCTGAGGCGTTCCGGCCAGGACAAGCCTTGCGCGCCCAACAGTGCGACCAGAAGATGCAGGGGCGCGGGCAGCCGGGGCGCACGCAGCGAAAAGTGGCCGTGCAGATCGAGTTGCAGCGGCAGACGCAGGAAATCGGCTTCGATGTCGCCGCCGACCTTCTCGATCATTGACAGCGTGTCCCGATAACAGCCCAGCAGCAGGTGCTGGCCGTTGTCCAGTTGCGTCTGTTGATGCGGTACGCCGCGCGCGCGGCCTCCCAGTTGCCGGGCGCTCTCGAACACCGTGACGGGAATGCCTGCTTCGCTAAGCGCGACAGCGGCCGCCATGCCGGCGTAGCCGCCGCCGATGACGGCAGTGTTTAGTTCTTGAGCCAAGTTATCCAGGCCAGCCAGAGTTTGCGCAGCGGGGTGAGCGAGACGCGCTCTTTGAGTACGTGGCAGCCGCTGGCTACCACTTCATCGAGCGTGGCGCGGTAAATGGCCGCCATGATCAGCCCGGTGCGCTGGGTCTTTTTGTCTGCGTCCGGCAGGTGTGCCAGAGCCTGCTGATAAAAGCGCTGTGCGCGTTCGACCTGGAACGCCATCAGCCTGTTGAAGTTTTCGGTCTCGTTTGCGTTGAGGATGTCTGCGGCAGTGACATCGAACTGTTTCATCTCATCCATAGGCAGGTAGATACGGTTGCGCCTGGCATCCTCGCCGACATCGCGGATGATATTGGTGAGCTGGAAAGCGATGCCCAGATCATGCGCGTATTTCAGCGTCTGACGGTCACTGTAGCCGAAAATCTCCGCCGACAGCAGCCCGACCACCGAGGCGACGCGATAACAGTACAGTTGCAGCGACCTGAAATCGGCGTAGCGCGGCTGATCCAGATCCATTTCCATGCCGTCTATGATTTCCAGCAGGTGTTCCTGCGCCAGATTGAATCGGGTGACGACAGGCACCAGCGCGAGCGCGACCGGATGCTGCGGTTTCCCCGCGTAGATTTCAGCAACCTGTCCTCGCCACCAGTTGAGCGTGGTGCGGGCCACTTGTTCATCGGTGCATTCGTCCACCACATCGTCCACCTCACGGCAGAAGGCATACAGCGCGGTGATCGCGCGACGTTTGTCCTTGGGCAGGAACAGGAAGCTGTAATAAAAGCTGGAACCGCTGGCAGCAGTCTTGTCCTGGCAATATTGATCTGGAGTCATGGATTGGATTCGAAAAATCGGTTGAGGCCGTCTCGGGCTTAGTAGGAGTGGGGCGCGGATTTGGCCAGCATGATAACCCAGTCGAACGGGCGCAACACCGGGCGGCGGCGGAATACGTCGTAATCGACGGCTTCGATCTTGTCGAGGATGCGCAGCCCGCCGGCGATGATCATGCGCATTTCCAGGCCGATACGGCCGGTGAGGATGCTGCCCAGGGGCGCGCCCTGTAACATCAGTGCGCGCGCGCGATCCACCTGAAACTTCATCAGCTTACGCCAGTTCTCATCGCAGATTTTTTGTGCAAGCTGCGTCTCTGACACGCCATATTGCGCCATCTCATCCAGCGGCAGGTAGATGCGATGGATCACGTCATCCTTGCTGACATCCTGCCAGAAGTTGATCAGCTGCAAGCTGGTGCAGATCGCATCTGAGTAAGCCAGATTGACCGGCGTGGCTTCACCATACAGATGCAGCATTAAAATCCCGACCGGATTGGCGGAGCGGCGGCAGTAGTCGAGCAGAGTGGGGTAGTCGGCATAACGCTTCTGAACCACGTCCTGCGAGAAGGCGTCGAGCAGATCGTAATGCGGCTGCAGGGGCAAGGCATGTTCGCGTATTGTGGCGGCCAAATTTTGAAACAGCGGGGTGAGCGGCATCTCGTCGCTGGCGATGCGGTTCAGTTCGGCACGGAAGGCGTCGAGTTGCGCCAGTCGCTCTGCGTCGGGCAGATCGCCCTCGTCGGCGATGTCATCCGCCGCGCGGGCGAAATGATAGATCGCCGCGACAGGCCGCCGCAGCCGCTTTGGCATCAAAATGGAGGCGACCGGGAAGTTCTCGTAATGCTCGACTGGCATGCTTTAAATCAGGTCGTTGCGATGCAGCATGAACACGAACTGGTCGCCGGCGGTCACGTCCAGCCAGGTGAAGGGCAGGCCGGGATAGGCCGCTTCCAGAACATCGCGGTTGTGGCCGATTTCGACGATCAGGATGCCGTTGTCGGTGAGATGCTCTGCCGCGTGTTCGAGGATCGCGCGCGTCGCATCCAGCCCGTCGGAACCGCTGCCCAGCGACAGTTCGGGTTCGTGCAGATATTCGGCGGGCAATGCGGCTACCGACTCTGCATCCACATAGGGCGGGTTGCTGATGATCAGGTCGTATCGCCGGCCTGTCAGTCCGGCAAACAGATCCGATTCGATCAGATTTATCCGTGCGGCCAACTGGTAATCGCTGACATTGCGCGCAGCCACAGCCAGCGCATCGGGGGAGAGGTCAACCGCATCTATCTGTGCATGGGGGAAGGCGTCCGCGCAAAGAATCGCCAGACAGCCGCTGCCGGTGCATAAATCCAGCACGCTGCTTACGGCTTCGGGTTCCGTGATCCAGGGCGACAACTGCGATCGCAGCAACTCGGAGATGAAGGAACGCGGCACGATGACGCGTTCATCTACATAAAAACGGTATTCGCCCAGAAAGGCTTCATGGGTCAGATAAGCCGCCGGGGTGCGCTGTTCAACGCGCCGCTGAATGATGTTCAGTACTTCGCCGAGTTCGCTGTCGGTGAGCCGTGCATCCAGGAAGGGGGCGAGTGTGTCTATCGGCAGGTGCAGCGTGTGCAGGATGAGATAGACGGCCTCGTCATAGGCATCGCTGCTGCCGTGCCCGAAGAATAATTCGGCCTGATAGAAACGGCTGACCGCGAAGCGCAGGCAGTCGCGCACGGTATGCAGGCTTTGTGTGCCCGCTGAAAAGTAGTTGTTTATTTGCATAACAGATTTTCCAGCGTGCGCTGATAGGTCAGTTTGAGCGGCTCGATGTCGGCCACGGCGACGCACTCGTTGAGTTTGTGTATTGTGGCGTTCAAGGGGCCGAATTCGATCACTTGCGGGCAGATGTCGGCGATGAAGCGGCCATCAGAGGTACCGCCTGAAGTCGATAGTTCGGGAGTAATGCCGTAAGACTGTTCGATGGCGTGGCTGATGGCTGCAACCAGACGCCCCTTCGGGGTGATATAGGGATTGCCGGACAGCTCCCATTGCAGGTCATACTTGACGTGATGTTTGTCGAGTATGGCGTGCACCCTGTCCTTAAGATCCTGTTCGGTGCTGGCGGTGGAAAAGCGGAAGTTGAACAGGATTTCAACGGTGCCGGGCACGACGTTGGTTGCGCCCGTGCCGCCATTCATGTTGGATATTTGCCAGGAAGTCGGCGGGAAGTATTCGTTGCCTTTATCCCAGGTCGTGCCTGCGAGCTCGGCAATCGCCGGCGCGACCATGTGTATCGGGTTTTTCACCAGATGCGGATAAGCGATGTGTCCCTGTATGCCCTGGACGATCAGCGTGCCGTTGAGCGAGCCGCGCCGCCCGTTCTTGATCATGTCGCCGACCAGCTTGTTGGAGGTGGGTTCGCCGACTATGCAGTAATCCAGCGTTTCGCCGCGCGCCTTGAGCGCCTCGACTACGCGCACCGTGCCGTCTACCGCCACGCCCTCTTCGTCGGAAGTGATCAGCAGGGCGATCGAGCCGCCGTGATCGGGGTGATCTTCTACGAAGGATTCAATCGACGTGATGAAGGCGGCGATGGAGGTTTTCATGTCCGCCGCGCCCCGGCCGAACAGCATTTCATCGCGGAGGGTCGGTTCGAATGGCGGGCTGAACCAGGATTCCACCGGGCCGCTGGGCACAACATCGGTGTGTCCGGCAAAGACCACGACAGGGCTGTCCAGGCCGCGTCGCGCCCAGAAATTGTCCACGTTGCCAAAACGCATGCGTTCGATAGTGAAGCCGAGCTTTTCCAGGCGTTCGATCAGGATATCCTGGCAGCCGGCATCATCGGGGGTGAGTGAGCGGCGTGCGATCAGCGCCTGGGCGAGTGCGAGTGTCTCAGTCATGTTTAAGCCTTTACGTTAAATATGTTTGCATAAGCTGTTGCGTCGAAACCGACATGCAGCAGCTGGCCATCCTGTTCCAGCAGGGGGCGTTTTATGGCGCTGGTTTTTTCCATCATTAAAGTCAATGCTGAAGCTGCGTCATTAACCCTTTGTTTTTCTTCGTCTGTCAGCTTGCGCCAGGTCAGACCCTTGCGGTTGATCAATTCGCTCCAGTCGCGCTGTTGCAGCCAGTTTGTGGCGGTTTCGGCATTCAGCCCCTGTTTTTTGAAATCGCAAAACTCGACCTCGATGTCATGTTGCGACAGCCAGTCGCGTGCCTTTTTAACTGTGCCGCAGTTGGGGATGCCATACAGTTTCATTTGCCTGCATCCAGATCGAGTTTGATGCCGCTGAAGTCGGATTTGGAGGGTTTGGAGAGTTTTTCGGTTTCCGGAGTGGGCGAAAAAATCGGCACGGCCATGGTGTTGGTGCGTTCGGAAAAATCCACCAGGGCGGACAAATTGCTCGCCGAATCGGCATTGCGCATGGCTTCTTCCTTGCTGATGGTTCCGGACTTGAACAGTCGGTAAAGCGCCTGTTCGAAGGTCTGCGAACCGGCGGAAACGCTCTTGTCTATCGCCTCGTGTATCTTTTCAATTTCGTCGTTCTTGATCAGATCGGCGATCAGGGAGGTGTTCAGCAGCACTTCCACGGCGGGTACCTGTTTGCCGTTCAGTGTGCGCACCAGGCGTTGCGAAATGACCGCGCGCAGACACATGGAAAGGTCGGACAACACGCTCTGGCGCGAGTCGTAGGGGAAGAAATTGACGATGCGGTTCAGGGCGTGATAACTGTTGTTGGCGTGCAGTGTGGTCAGGCACAGGTGCCCGGTCTGGGCAAAAATCAGCGCGTGTTTCAGGGTGTCGCGATCGCGCACTTCTCCTATCATCAGCACGTCGGGCGCTTCGCGCATCCCGCAGGACAGCGCATTCTCGTAGTTGAGCGTGTCGGTGCCGATCTCACGTTGATTGACGATGGACTTGTCGTGTTTGAATATGTATTCGATCGGGTCTTCTATCGTCAGGATGTGGCCGGTCTGGGTGTGGCTGCGATGCTCGATCATGGAAGCGAGCGTGGTGGATTTTCCCGAGCCGGTCGCGCCGACGACCAGTACCAGGCCGCGCTTTTCCATGATCAGCGACTTGAGGATGCCGGGAAGACGCAATTCGTCTACATTATCTATCTTGCCCTTGATATGGCGTATCACGATGGCGATGTCGCCGCGCTGCCGGAAGATATTCACACGGAAGCTGCCCAGCCCGTCCACACGGTAGGAGAAGTTCATTTCCATGCGTGCTTCGAAACCGGCTATCTGCTGGGAATTCATCATTTCGTAGGCGATACGTTTGATCACCTCCGCGTTCAGAATCTGTGAATTGACCGGCATGCTAATGCCATCAATTTTGACGTTGACTGGCGCCCCGACCGAAAAGAACAGATCGGAAGCCTGCTTGTCGGCCGCCAGTTTCAGCAAGGGTGTGACGATCATCAAAAGCTCCTTAAAAATGATTGAGGAGCGAGGAAAACCTGAGCTGGGCTAAATCCTCAATCCTGAATCCTCGATCCTTGGTTATATGCCTCTGAGTAACTCGTTGATGCCGACCTTGGACAGGGTCTTGGCATCCACTTTCTTTACGATTACCGCGCAGTACAGGCTGTAACTGCCGTCTTTCGAGGGCAGACTGCCGCTGACGACCACGGATCCGGCGGGTACGCGGCCATAGGTGATGGTGCCGGTTTCACGGTCGTAGATCTTGGTGCTCTGGCCGATAAACACGCCCATCGAGATCACCACATTGTCTTCCAGAATCACGCCTTCGACGATCTCCGAGCGCGCGCCGACAAAACAGTTGTCGCCGATGATGGTGGGGTTGGCCTGCACGGGCTCCAGCACGCCGCCGATGCCGACGCCGCCCGACAGGTGCACGTTTTTGCCGATCTGCGCGCAGGAACCGACGGTCGCCCAGGTGTCCACCATGGTGCCTTCATCGACATAGGCGCCGATGTTCACATAGGACGGCATCAGCACCACGTTTTTGGCGATGTACGCGCCTTTACGGGCGGCAGCGGGGGGGACGACACGGAAACCGCCTTCGCGGAAATCACGGCTGTTGTAATCGGCGAACTTTGATGGCACTTTGTCGTAGTAATTGGTGAAGCCACCCTTGATGAAGGCATTGTCTTCCAGACGGAACGACAGCAGCACGGCCTTTTTCAGCCACTGGTGCGTGACCCAGTCGCCGTCGATCTTTTCGGCAACGCGCAGCGTGCCCTGATCGAGCTGAGTGATGACGGCGTCGACCGCTTCCTTGAGTTGCGCATCCGCATTGCGCGGGGTGATCTCGGCGCGACGTTCAAAAGCGGTTTCGATGATGGATTGTAATGGGTTCATGGTTATTCCTGATAAGTGGTAAGTGGTAAGTGGTAAGTTGAATTATCGGTGGTTACTTACCACTGACAACTGACAACTTACGAGTAAATTCAGCAATTCTATGTGCGGCTTCCACGGTCTCTTCCTTGCTCGCGACCAGCGCCAGACGCACAAAATTTTCGCCGGGATTGATACCTTGCGCGCTGCGCGCCAGATAACTGCCCGGCAATACGGTCACATTATAATCGCGATACAAGGCTTGCGCGTAGGCTGTGTCGGCTATCGGGGTGCGTATCCACAGATAGAAGCTGGCATCCGGCAGGGTTACGGGCAATACGGGGCTGAGTATGGCAGCTACACGGTTAAATTTTTCGGCGTAGAGGCGGCGGTTCTGTGCGACATGCGCCTCATCGTTCCAGGCGGCGATGCTGGCGGCCTGGATGACCGGGTTCATGGCCGAGCCGTGGTAGGTGCGATACAGAGTGAATCTTGCAATGACATCGGCATCGCCCGCGACAAAGCCTGAACGCATGCCGGGGACGTTGGAGCGTTTCGATAAGCTGGAAAATACGACCAGATTACGGTAGTCGCCGCGTCCCAGTTGACGGGCGGCCTGCAAGGCACCGAGCGGCGGCGTTTCAAAATAGATTTCCGAATAGCACTCGTCCGAGGCGATCACGAAACCATAGCGGTCGGACATCTCGAACAGGATTTTCCATTCCTCCAGCGGCATCACCCGTCCGGTGGGATTGCCCGGCGAGCAGACATAAATCAGCTGGGTGCACTGCCAGACCTCTTCCGGTAATTGGGCAAAGTTCAGCGCAAAGTTGTCTTCCGGCAGGGTGTTGAGGAAATGGGGCGTTGCGCCCGCCAGCAAGGCCGCCCCCTCGTAAATCTGGTAGAACGGGTTCGGACAAACCACGGCGGGGTCAGTCCGGGTGCGATCGATAACGGTTTGGGCAAAGGCGAACAATGCCTCACGGCTGCCGTTCACGGGCAATATCTGTGTTTTTGCATCGGGTGCGGGAATCCCATAGCGTCTGGCCAGCCAATCGGCTATCGTGGCGCGCAGCGCGTCTGTGCCTGCGGTTGTGGGATAATTTGCCAGGCCGGCCAGATTGTCGGTCAGCGCCTCCTCGATGAAGGGCGGCGTGGCGTGTTTCGGCTCGCCGATGGACAGACTGATCGCACGATAATCCGGATTAGGCGTGACTGCGCTGAACAGCGCGGCCAGCTTCTGGAAGGGATAGGGCTGCAAACGATAGAGGTCTGGATTCATTACTGTAGTAGCGGCATCGATAGTGACGGGCATTATAAGGGGCGGGCAGGTGTCATCAAAACAAAATGTAATGCCGATTGCGGGAATATTAAGCGGTGCACTGGTGTGGGGGTTGATCTGGTATCCCTACCGGGTGTTGCAGGAAGCGGGTGTTTCCGGTCCGATGGCGACGCTGATCACTTATTTGCTGGCGATGCTGTGCGGCGGATTCATGCTGCCGCGTGTGTGGCGCGATTTGCGCTACCGAAGCGTGTCAGGCTGGTGGGTGGTGCTGCTGGTGTTCAGCGCGGGCTGGGCTAACTTCGGCTATGTGCTGGGGATGCTGCAAGGCGAGGTGATGCGCGTATTGTTGCTGTTCTATCTCGCGCCGGTCTGGACTATTCTGTTTTCCCACTACCTGCTGGGTGAACGCCTGAACCGTTACGGCTATCTGATTATCACGCTGTCGCTCAGCGGTGCATTCATCATGTTGTGGGAACCCAGTCTCGGTGTGCCGCTGCCGCAAAACATCTCAGAATGGCTGGGTTTGTCGGCCGGCATGGGTTTTGCGCTGTCCAATGTGGTATCGCGGCGTGCCGCGCACCTCAGCGTCGAGGCCAAGGCCTTCAGCATCTGGTTCGGTACTGCACTGCTGACTGCGCCGTTTCTGGTGTGGCAAGGCGGATGGCAGTTCTCGGGGATAGCGGCGCAAAGCTGGCTGATACTGGCGTTGCTTGGCATCGTGCTTTGTTCATGCAGTTTCGCCGTGCAATACGGAGTCACCCACATGCCGGCGAATCGCGCCATGCTGCTGTTTCTGTTTGAGCTGGTCGTCGCCGCATACGCATCCTGGTTGCTGGCGGATGAGGCGATGGGGGCGCGAGACTGGCTGGGTGCCGTACTGATCGTTTTCGCCAGCCTGCTGTCGGGGAGGCTGAATGCCGGATCAGCGCGGGATGAATGCAGTCACTGCCCGGATTCAGGAAAGTAGACGTAGCGATTTCTTCCTGCCGCCTTGGCCGCATACATCGCCTTGTCCGCGCATTTCAGCAGGCCGTCAAAGGTGGTCGTATCCTGTGGATAGATGGCGATCCCTATGCTTGCCGAAATGTGATGTCCCGTTTCATCGTTCAAAAAGTAGAAGGGTTGCGCCAGTTTTTCGATGATGCACTCCGCTATCCGGTTAATTTGCGGGGTATCGCCCAGATCGGGCAGGATAACCGTGAATTCGTCGCCGCCCAGACGCGCAACGGTATCTGCCTCACGCACGCAGCTGCTCAGGCGTTGCGCCACCTCCATCAGTAAGACATCGCCATTGGCGTGCCCGCACTGATCATTGACTTCCTTGAAGTGATCCAGGTCGATAAATAACAGCGCGAGCGGCAAGGCCTTGCGGTGCGCCATCTTGATGGACTGTCCCAATCTGTCGTGGAACAGGCGGCGGTTGGGGATATTGGTCAGCGGATCGTAATTGGCCTGCCAGTGGATCATTTCATCCTTGTGTTTTTTCTCGGTAATATCCGAGAACTGGGCCACGTAGCGGTATATGCTGCCATCTCCGTTGCGCAGGACGATGATGTTGGCCATCTTGGCGAACAATTCGCCATCCTTGCGTTTATCCCAGATTTCACCCTGCCAATGCCCTTCGCCCAGGATTTTTTGCCACATCTCTTGGTAAAACTTCTTGTCATGGTGCCCGGACTGCATCAGCCTCGGATTTTGTCCTCTGACATCGTCCAGTGTGTAGCCGGTGATGCGGGTGAAGGCCGGATTGACATCCACGATGAGGTTGTCCTCATTCGTTACGACGATGGCATCCGCATTCGACTGGTAGATCGATGTGGCCAGCCTCATCGATTTCTCGGAGTGGTATAGCGTTTCCGACATCCGGTTGAAGGCGCCGGTGAGCTTGCCGATTTCATCCTGGCAACCTGGCCTCAGTTCGATCGGGGTAAATTTTTCCATGCTGCCCGTGGCCTGCATGGTTTCCATTCTGGATTGCAGTACGATGATGCGCCGCATGAAGCAGGCTATCATGCTGTGGGTAGCGAAAAACAGCAGGATTTGCAGCACGATCTGTCCTGCCCACAGCAATGACTGTGTCTCTCTGATGGCTGCGAAGTCGTCGCTCATGTCGATGGTGATGCTGGCGGCGCCGTTAACCGAATCGGCTTCCACCTGGTGGCAGCTAAGGCAATTGGTGCCACGGTAATCGGTACTCGCAATGAAGGGCACGACAGCGCGCAGGGTCGGCGCGTTACTATCTTCGTTCAGCAGGAATTCAGTCTGTTTCGTCGTCATCACGCGACGATCCATTTCGTCCGCAACCTGTTCTTCGGGTAATCCCGGCCCGTACTGATCCACCACCTGCTTGGCGCGGATGATGCGTAATTCCTTCACATGTTCGGAATCGCCCATCTTCTGTATCAGAAGCCGGCGGTTGTCGGGGTCGGTAATCATGCCGGTGAGCATCAGCATGTTCAGGCCGTTGATGATGCCGTCGGCAGAGACGGCGGCGCGTCTTTCGGCTCCGTCCAGGATTTCATTTCTGATGTGTTCCATTACCCAGAAATGAGCGAAAGACAGCACGACGATCAGCATCGCCTGTATGGGGATGTTGAGTTTGTTGCCTATGCCCAGCGATTGCCACCAATTTCGCATAACTTTGCGCACCTTATTAGCTACGCCGGGATTTTACAGGAATATGCGTGCATGCGGTACACAAGCCATCTGCGCCTTATGAACAGGCGCCGTTTTTTTCAAGCTGGAAGGGGGGAGGGGATAAAATCAGGCACCTGTTCTCGGCTTGTGGCGGAGAACAGGCCGGCTAATGCCGATTACGCCACCGTCACCGCCTTGTTCAGATAAACATCCTGTATCGCGTTCAGCAGTGTCACGCCGTCCTGCATCGGTTTCTGGAAGGCCTTGCGACCGGAAATCAGCCCCATGCCGCCCGCGCGTTTGTTGATGACGGCGGTGCGCACCGCCTGATGCAAATCGTCCTTGCCCGATGCACCACCGGAATTGATCATGCCCGCGCGGCCCATATAGCAGTTCGCCACCTGATAGCGCACCAGATCGATAGGATGATCGCTGGTCAGTTCGCTGTAGACTCTGGCGCTGGTCTTGCCAAATTTCAGGGTGTTGTAGCCGCCGTTGTTTTCGGCCATTTTCTGTTTGATGATATCGGCGTTGATGGTGGCCGCGAGGTGGTTGGCCTGCCCGGTCAGGTCGGCGGAAACGTGGTAATCGATGCCTTCCTGTTTGAAGGCCGGATTGCGCAGATACGCCCACAAGACGGTAACCATGCCCAGACTGTGCGCATGCTCGAAGGCTTCCGAGACTTCCTGTATCTGTCTGCGCGACTGTTCGGAACCATAAAATACCGTCGCCCCTACCGCCACGGCACCCATGTCGAAGGCCTGATCCACGCTGGCAAACAGCGTCTGGTTAAAGGTATTGGGATAGGTCAGCAGTTCGTTATGGTTGATTTTGACGATGAACGGAATCTTGTGTGCGTAGCGGCGCGCCACGGAGGCCAGCACGCCCAGCGTGGAGGCGACACCGTTGCAACCGCCCTCAATGGCGAGCCTGACGATGTTTTCCGGATCGAAATAGAGCGGGTTGGGTGCGAACGAGGCGCCGCCTGAATGCTCTACGCCCTGATCCACCGGCAACAGCGAAAGATAACCCGTGCCCGCCAGCCTGCCGTGTCCATACAGTGCCTGCAGGTTGCGCAGCACCCCGGGTTTTCTGTCTTTCATTGCCACCACGCGATCCACATAGTCCGCACCGGGCAGGTGCAGGGACTCTTTAGGGATGCCGGCACAGCGGTGGTTCAACAGGTACTCCGATTCATCAGCCAGTAATTGCACGATGTTGGTCATGATCTTCTTCCTTATGGTTGAAAATGAAGCTGCATATTACTCCAGTCTCGTATATCTAAGGAGCTGCTGATTAAATCGTCTTTGCGATAACCAGCGACTTGCCAGCTTGCTGGCTTAGTCGAATGGCTAGTAGTTTCATCAGGAGCGGCCTTTAGCCGCGAGGTACGTGGCGGGACGTGTCAAACCAGAATCCTATTAAAATCAAGGTGCTGGATTGCCGCGCTTCGCTCGCAATGACGGCGCAATGAATAAATCAGCGCTTCCCTAATTGATATTGTCAGGATATATTTCTGCATTAAATAAGGAAATTCCGATGACTGCGGTCGCACTTTGTTGCCGATATGCAGGAGAATCAGGCTCCTGTGTATAATTTCGCCCAGTTCATAATCAACCGTAAAAATACCATGCACATCATCGGTACCCCTCTGAGTCCTTCTGCGATTAAAGTCATGCTGCTCGGCAGTGGCGAACTGGGCAAGGAAGTCATCATCGCCTTGCAGCGCCTGGGGGTGGAGACCATCGCGGTGGATCGCTATGCCGATGCGCCGGGACATCAGGTCGCGCACCGCGCGCATGTCATCAACATGGCGGATGGCGAGGCATTGCGCGCCCTGATCGAGCTTGAAAAGCCCGACCTGATCGTGCCGGAAATCGAGGCTATCGCTACGGACATGCTGGAACAGATCGAGCGGGAGGGGATGGCGCGCGTCATTCCTGCCGCACGCGCCGCACGGCTGACCATGAACCGCGAGGGCATACGCCGCCTTGCCGCAGAAACGCTGGGATTGCCGACTTCCCCCTATCGTTTTGCCGACAGCCTGGAAGAAATGCGCGCCGCCGTTGAAGATATAGGTTATCCGTGCATCATCAAGCCGGTGATGTCGTCCTCGGGCAAGGGACAGTCCAGGGTAGATGCGCCAGACGAGGTGGAGGCCGCATGGGATTACGCCGCGAGCGGCAGCCGCGTGAATCAGGGCAGGGTGATAGTCGAGGGGGTGATCCGTTTTGATTACGAAATCACTCTGCTCACCGTGCGCGCGCTGGCTGAGGACGGCAGCACGGAAACGCACTACTGCGATCCCGTCGGCCATGTGCAGGTACAGGGCGACTACGTGGAAAGCTGGCAGCCGCATCCCATGTCGCCGCTGGCCCTGCAACGCGCACGCGACATAGCCGAGAAAGTCACCCGCGAACTGGGCGGACTGGGGCTGTTCGGCGTGGAGTTGTTCGTGCAGGGCGATATGGTGTGGTTCAGCGAAGTCAGCCCGCGCCCGCATGACACCGGCATGGTGACGATGTGTTCTCAGGTGCAGAACGAATTCGAGCTGCATGCCCGCGCGATACTCGGTCTGCCGGTGGATACCACTCTGCGCGCGCCGGGCGCCTCGGCGGTGATCTACGGGCAGATGGAAGCAGCGGGCATCGCCTTTGAGGGCGTGGCGGATGCGCTGCGCGTGCCGGGCAGCGACATCCGTCTGTTCGGCAAGCCTGTATCCTTTGCGCGCCGCCGCATGGGCGTGGCGCTGGCGACCGGCGCGGATACCGATGAGGCCAGAGTGCGCGCCAAACTGGCCGCCAGCAGGGTCAGGCCTGTCAAACCATGATTACCGGCATTCATCACGTCACTTTCATTACCGCCGATCTGACCCGCTCGCGGGCTTTTTACGAGGGCTTGCTGGGCTTGCAGCCAGACCCCAAACGCCCGCTCATGAGCTTTGACGGGGTGTGGTATGACGTGGCGCCCGGACAGCAGATTCATCTCATGGCCTTGCCCGATCCGGAAGCAGGCTTGCAGCGTCCGGCTCACGGCGGGCGTGACCGGCATGTGGCGCTGGCGGTGTCGGATTTTGACGGGCTGGTGGTGCGCCTGAAGCAGGCGGGCATTGCCTGTACCCTCAGTCAGTCCGGCCGACGCGCCCTGTTCTGCCGGGATCCGGATCAGAATGCGCTGGAATTCATTGCGATGCTGTGAGTATGTTATTTAATATCATAGTGTTGCTGACACTTCTTCCAGTGACTTGTCGGACAGGCTGAGCAACGGTATGCGCCGCGCCGTGGACAGTTGCGGATAATTTTTTGAAGTGGCGCGCAGATAGCTCGGGTCGTAGTGCAGGGTGAGCAATTCGCCGACCATGGTTGAAAAATCGCCTGCGTGAATTAATTTAGTCCAGCGTTGCAGCTGCGCTGCTCCGTGAAAATGGCGCAGATTATGCAGGTGGGCAATGAGTAATTGCGGATTTTCAAGGTAGTGCTGGTAGTCCTCCAGCAGCCCGGCTACACGCGTGGCCAGCGGCGTTTCCACCAGCAGGCACGCGCTGGCATGCATCGCACTGATCAGTGCGGGTGGCAGGGTAATCAGGCCGATCTTGCTGCTCTCGGCTTCCAGATACACGGGCCGGGCCGGGTCGAGTTTTTGCAGGGCTGACAGCAGCATGCTGTCAAACGACTTTTGCGAGGGTTGCGATTGTCCGGGCAATTTACCCAGCACCGAGCCGCGATGCCTTGCCAGATATTCCAGATCCAGCACCTGCAGGCCCAGCCTTGCCGTGGTCTGCAGCAAGCGGCTCTTGCCCGAGCCGGTCGGGCCGCAGACTACGCAGTAGGTATAGTTTTGCGGCACTGTCTCCAGTTTATCCAGTACATCGCGCCGGTACGCCTTGTAGCCGCCATCCAGCTTGTGTGCGGCCCAGCCGACCTGGGCGAGGATGATGCTCATCGCGCCGCTGCGCTGTCCGCCGCGCCAGCAGTAAATCAGGGGACGCCATGATTTGGGCTTGTCGCTAAAGCGGTTTTCCAGATGATGGGCAATATTTTTTGCTACCAGTGCGGCGCCCAGTTTGCGCGCCTCAAAAGGCGACACCTGCTTGTACAGGGTGCCGACGGTGACGCGCTCTTCGTCGGAGAATACCGGGCAATTGATCGCGCCGGGAATGTGATCCTCGGCAAATTCTGCCGGGGTGCGCACATCGATAATTTCGTCAAACTCGGCCAGTTGTGCTAGTTTCGCGGTTTTGAACAGCATGTTTATGGGGAACCCATGTCGGAAATAGAAATAAAGTTAACTCAATTGTCTCACGGCGGCGGCTGTGGCTGCAAAATTGCGCCCGCGCTGCTGCAACAAATCATAGGGGTCGCAGCAGAGAAAATGCCTTTTCCAAACCTGCTGGTGGGCACGGAGACCAGCGATGACGCGGCGGTTTACCGTCTGAACGATCAACAGGCGGTTATCGCAACTACCGATTTCTTCATGCCCATCGTCGATGACCCCTTCGATTTTGGGCGCATCGCCGCCACTAACGCGCTGTCCGATGTGTATGCGATGGGTGGCACGCCCATCATGGCGCTGGCCATCGTCGGCATGCCGATCAACAAGCTGCCGGTCGAGTCCATACGCGCGATTCTGCAGGGTGGCGAATCCGTTTGCCGTGCGGCAGGTATCCCGCTGGCTGGCGGACATTCCATCGATGCACCCGAACCCATCTACGGCCTGGTGGCGCTGGGTATTGTGCACCCGGATAGGCTCAAGAAAAACAGTGGCGCCAGAGCCGGTGACGTGCTGATACTGGGCAAGGGGCTGGGCGTGGGTATCATGGCGGCCGCGCTGAAGAAGGGCGCGCTGTCTGACGAAGGCTATGCGCAACTGATCGCCAACACCACCCGGCTCAATACGGTGGGGACTGCGCTGTCCGGCATAGCCGCCGTACATGCGCTGACTGATGTGACCGGATTCGGTCTGCTCGGCCACCTGCTGGAAATGTGTCGCGGCGCCGGTTTGACGGGCGAGGTGCAGTTTGATCAGGTCCCCATACTGCCTGCCGCCTTGCCTTTGGCGCAACAGGGCTACGGCCCAGGCGCAATCGAACGCAACATGGAGAGTTACGGGAAAGACGTACATTTTGCGCAAAATCTGGCAAGCTGGCAGCAACGCCTGCTGGCCGATGCGCAAACCAGTGGCGGTTTGCTGGTTTCCGTGGCGGCCGAGGCGGTTGATGAGGTGCTATCCTGTTTTCGTCAGGCCGGATTCGAACAGGCGGCGGTGATCGGCAGCATGAAAAGCGGCGCGGCGGCTGTGCGGGTCAATTAGTATTTATAACTTATTGATTAATCCTAGAAAAAGCTGTTGTCCACGAAACACACGAAATGGGGTAAGCAGGCAATCCGTACAGCGGATGCTCGCAAAAACACGAACAGATTCAAATGCATACCGTTGTTGATGCGGTCACCCGGCGGGTGTTACGCTGACTTTATGTAACTTATTGATTTGTTTCGTGACTTTCGTGGATGAAAAAAGGTTTTTAGGTTACTAGCATGATTAAAATCCGAGCGAGGCGAGCAGGTCATCCACTTCGTCCTGCCCGTTGACGCTGGTCCGGGTTTGTTGTCCCGGGCCGGCGGTCAACCCCTCGGTGCTGATCAGCGAATCTTTCGAGTCGGGTGCGTATTCCTTGAGGATGTCGAGCAGGATGTTTTCGATTTCGAGGGCCGCATCCACGATCTTGTTGACCATTTGTCCCGCCACATCGCGAAATTCCTGCGCTTCCATGATTTGCAGCAGATTGTGGCGCATGCTTTCTTCTGCCATCGCAATCTCGCCCAGTTTCGAGATCGTTTCCATCACCAGAGGCTGATGCTCGCTGAATTGAGTATCGGCCAGACGCATGGATAATTCACCGCATAGCGCGCGGTTGCGGCTGGCTAGAGGCAATGATGCCTCGACGGCACTGATGGTTTTTTCCGAGGCCTCGTGCATGGTTTTGTCGATAAACGACAATCTCTCGCGCGCATCGGGCATGGTGGAGGCCGATTTCTCCAGATGGCGGGTATGGCCAAGTTCCTTGAGTATGCGGTGCAGTCTGGCGGTGGCGAGGCCAATTTTCTCGACTCTGGCATCGGCTAAGGCGGTGTGTCGTGGGGCAGCTGCGTGCTTGTCGCTCATCGTTGTTTATCCACAGATATTATTAGGGAGATACTGATTAAATCGTCTTTGCGAGGAGCGCAGCGACGTGGCAAACCAGAATCACTTTTAAATCAAGGTACTAGATTGCCACCCGTCACACTTTGTTCGCGGCTAAAGGCCGCTCGCAATGACGGCGCAATGAATAAATCAGCGTTTCCTTGGATTCTAAGCCTTGCGGCCGCATGGACGGCTGTGATCAATATTCGCTGTATTTTTTTGCGCTGCCGCGAACGACATCTGCCGGATATTTTGCGGCATTTTTCTCCAGCTTATGCAGAGCCGCCTCCCGTAAATCCACTCCCAGCTTGTCAGACAGACGTACCAGATACAGCAGGATATCGGCCAGTTCCTCGGCAACGGCAGCCTTGTTTTGCGTCGCCAGATCGCCGGACTGGGCTTCTGTCAGCCATTGAAAGTGCTCCATCAATTCGGCGACTTCTACCATCAGCGCCATGGACAGATTCTTGGGTGAATGAAACTGATCCCAGTCGCGTGCGTCGGCAAATTCGCGCAATTTGTCGCGCAACACTAACAGATCTGACGAGGCTGGCATACGATGACTCCGGATTGAATGTCCCCGGTCATTGTAATGCAACACCGACTGTTATCGTGCAGCTTCTTTGATGGCAGTTTGATCGCTGTCAGCGCCTACTGACAGGTGTACATTTTTTGCAGGAAGACTTCTGCATCCACCTCGATGTCGAACATGCGTTCCATGAAACTTTTGGCATTCATGGTGAGCAAGTCAGGCGGCATGGCGTCTTTGCTTTCAGCCTGAGAACGCAGGGCAAGGGCAGGGTTCCAGCCCGCGCACAGTACTTCATCTCCATAGGTGACCGCATCGTTGCGTTCAAATTCGTAGCTGCTCATATTCATCGTCACGATACCCATTTCACACCTCCGGCAGTTAGGTTGCGGGCAGCTGCCCCGTGATTTTGTTATCGGCGGCAAGCGGGAAAAATTTAGCGCGACGTGGAACAAAACCAGCGGGAAGGAGTTTGAGAAACTACCGTCAGCCTCGTGTATTGGACTGGCTGCCGAACTGAGACAGTTCGACGAAGGGGGCGGGCTGCCAGCCGGATTGACGATGCTCGGCGACGACGTTGGTGAAGATGCCGCCGCGTACATAGAATTTTGCCGTCAGGCGCATGAAGCGCGGCCGGGTGGCTGCGACCAGATCATCGAGGATGCGGTTGGTGACATCCTCGTGGAAATGCCCCTCGTCGCGGAACGACCACATGTATAGCTTCAGGCTCTTCAGTTCCACGCACTGTTCATCGGCAATGTAATCCAGTATCAGCGTGGCGAAATCCGGCTGGCCGGTCTTGGGGCACAAACAGGTGAACTCGGGGATTTCCATGTGGATATGGTAATCCCGGCCAGGGTTGGGATTGGGGAAGGTTTCCAGTGCTTTGGTCGGTTGGGTCGTCATTTGGTCGGGTGGCACGCTTGGGTTAATATGGCGACCATTATATCGTTGCGACTGCCAAATTGCGTCTTTCCCAAATCAAATTAGCCGGATTCAAATCCTTCGTTGATCCCACGCACATACATCTGCCGGGGCAGATCGTCGGTGTGGTGGGGCCGAACGGTTGCGGCAAGTCGAATGTGATTGATGCGCTGCGCTGGGTGCTGGGCGAGTCGAAAGCCTCGGCGCTGCGAGGCGAGACCATGCAGGACGTGATCTTCAACGGTTCGGGCAGGCGCCGTCCGGTAGCGCGCGCCAGCGTGGAATTGCTGTTCGATAACTCGCTGGGCAAGGCGGCAGGACAGTGGTCCGCTTATGCGGAAATCTGTATCAAACGCGTGTTGCAACGCAACGGCGAATCGAGCTATCACATCAACAACCAGAAGGTGCGCCGCCGGGATATCACCGATATCTTCCTCGGCACGGGGCTGGGGGCGCGCGCCTATGCGATTATCGAGCAGGGCATGATCTCGCGCATCATCGAAGCCAGGCCGGAAGAATTGCGGGTGTTTCTCGAAGAAGCAGCAGGGGTGTCCAAGTACCGTGACCGCCGCCGCGAGACGGCACTGCGTCTGAATGACACGCGCGACAATTTGCTGCGGGTTGGCGACATCGTGCAGGAAATGGACAAGCAGCTGCTGCATCTGGGGGCACAGGCCGAGGTGGCGCGACAATATCGCGATCTGGAATCGCGGCGGAATACGACGCAGCATTTATTCTGGCTGGTAAAAAAACAGGAGGCGGCTGTTTTTCGCGCAGACTACCTGCGCGCTATCGAGCAAATACGCACCGAACTGGAGGCCAGGACAGCGGCTTTGCGTGAAATCGAAAACCGGCTGGAAACGTCACGCAGCGCTCATTACCAGCTGTCTGACGCCTTGCACGCAAGGCAGGGTGAGCTGTATAGCGCGAATGCCGAAATCTCCAGGCTGGAACAGCAGATCAAGCATGTCGTTTCGCAACAGCAGCGACTCCAGCTGCAAATCAGTAACGCCAAACGGCAAATCGAACAACAGCAGCAACAGCGCCAGACTGCCATCGCCACCCGGGATCACTGGATGCAGCAACAGGAAATGGCTGCCGAGCAGCTTATCGATGCCGAGCACTATGCACAGGGGCAGAACCTGACGCAGGCTGAGGAAGCCGCGCGCAGTGCGCAGCAGCGCTACAACGGATTGCAGCGGGAACAGTTGCAATTGCAACAGCAGTTGCAGCTGGCTGATGCACAACTGGCCGGTGTTAATCGTACTATTTCACAGCTCGAAGCACGCCGCTCGCGCCTGTTGCTGGAAAAGGACAATCTGCCGCTTCCCGATCGCGATGTACTCGAACAGGCGCGGGAGGAATTGATCGAGCTGGAAATGGTGCATGCGGAACACGAGGAGCATCTCGCCCGATTGCTGGAGCAACTGCCCCAGGCGGACAGTCTGCGCCAGCCGTTGCGCGCTTCCCTGAATCAGCAGGAAAGTCTGCTGGCGCAGTCCGGCGCGCGTTTACAGGCCTTGCAGCAATTGCAGGGTCAGCTGGATAGTGACAAAAATTTAACGGGCTGGCTGCAACAGCACAAGCTGGACGGCTTGCCCAGATTGTGGCAATCCCTACGCATCGCGAGCGGCTGGGAGAATGCGCTGGAGGCTGGCTTGCGCGAACGCATGAACGCGCTGGCGCTGCCCGAGCTGGCCATTGTGAGCGTTTGGAGCGACGCACCGCCGGGCCGGCTGGCGCTGTTTGAGCTGAGCACGCCCGAACCTGAGGTAGCGGACGCAGGGGCGCTGGTTCCTTTGCTGAATTATGTGCAATGTCAGGATGAGCGTGTGCTTCCGGCGATGCGTGCATGGCTGGGCGCAGTGTATGTTGTGGCGGATGTGGCGCTCGGCTGCGCACGGCGTGATCAATTGCCCTCAGGCGGGTGCTTCGTCACGCCGGACGGTCATCTGATAGACAGACACAGCGTGTTGTTCCACGCACCGGACAGTCAGTTGCATGGCGTACTGAGCCGACAGCGCGAGATTGAGCAACTGGAGCATGACACGGACGAGCAGAGGCAGAGGCTGGCGTGTACGCAGCAGCAGCTGTCTGATGCCGAGCACGCGCATCGCGCACTGGAAGAGCAAATCCCGCCCTTGCGCAGTGTCGTCGGCCAATCGCAGCAGCGTCAGCACGCACTGCAAATGCAGATACTCAAATTGAATCAGGCGCATGAGCGCAGCGCAGAGCGCAGCGTGCAGATCGCGCATGAAATGCAGGAGCTGGCCGGGCTGCTTGAGACTGAGCAGGCCCAGCACGACGAAATTACCGCCCTGATGGCGGGCCGTCGCGCAGAACTGGCGGCTTTCCACGTGCGGCTGGATGAGGCGCGACGCCATGCCGACGAACAGGAAAAGGCGTTGCGCGAACAGCGCACGCGCGCCCAGCAGAGCCAGCACGCCCTGCAGGAGGCGCATTTTTTCTGCCGGACTTGCGCGGAAAAAGTCGCCGATATGCACGACAGCATTCAGCAGCTCATGGGACAACTGATGCAGTCCGAAGAAAATCTGGAACAGTTGACCGGCGAGCTGCTGGCCTGTGAAGACGATACGGCAACGCAACAGTTACAGTCGGCCCTGGCAGTGCGTCAGGAGGTCGAAACAGCCCTGAGCGAGGCGCGCGTGAATCTGGAGAATGCGACCGCCGCCCTGCAGGAGATGGAACAGTCGCGCCTGTCCTTTGAACACCAGCTCACGGGTCTGCGCGAGCAACTCACCGAACTGACCCTGAAAGAGCAGGAAGCGCGTTTGCATTTTGAGCAATGGGCGGAGCAGTTACAGGGCGTGGATGAACAGGCGTTATTGCCGTTGCTGGTTAATGTCAAAACCCATAACCTGCAGAACGAGCTCAATCGCCTGAACAGGATGCTGGAAGCGCTGGGCGCGGTGAATCTGGCTGCACTCGACGAGTTGCAGGCCGCGACCGAGCGCAAGTCTTATCTGGATGCTCAGTCACTGGATTTGCAACAGGCGATGGGGACGCTGGAAGAGGCGATACGACGCATAGACCGCGAATCACGCGATCTGCTGATGGAGACTTACCATCAGGTCAACCAGCACCTGGCGGAGCTTTTTCCCGTTCTATTTGCGGGCGGGGAGGCGCGGCTGGTGCTGACCGGAGAAGAAATACTGGACAGCGGCGTGCAGGTGATGGCGCAGCCGCCGGGCAAGAAGAACAGTTCCATACATTTGCTGTCCGGCGGGGAAAAAGCCCTGACTGCCATCGCCCTGATATTCTCGCTGTTTCAGCTCAATCCCGCACCCTTCTGTCTGCTCGACGAAGTGGACGCGCCGCTGGACGATACCAATACCGAACGACTGTGCGCGCTGATACGCAAGATGGCGCAGCACACCCAGTTTGTGTTTATCAGTCACAACAAAATCACCATGGAACTGGCGCAGCAGCTGATCGGCGTGACCATGCAGGAGAAGGGCGTGTCCAAGGTGGTAACGGTGGATATTGAAGAGGCGCTGCGCATGCACGACGAGGCCAGCTAGCGCAGTTGCGGTTTCAGTGAATTCAGCCAGTGCCGGATTTCAAAAGGATCAGCACCGCGCCATCTCCGCCCGCTGCGGGTGATGCCGCACAAAATGCCAGCACTTGCGGGTGTTGAGCGAGCCAGTTACGCGCAAGCGTGCGCAACACCGCCTCGCCTCCCGGGCTGTTCATTCCCTTGCCGTGTATAACCTGCACACAGCGCAGCCGGTTTTGAGCGGCCTGATGCAAAAATTCCTGTAACAGCTGACGCGCTACGTCGCCGGAATGGCCGTGCAGATCCAGGCTGTCCTGGATGGCGCTGCGCCGCAGCTTCCTTAACGTCAGGCGTGACAAGCCATTGCGCAGAAAATCTGCCGGTGCAGCTTCGCATAAAAAGTCGGACAGGGTGTCGGCTAGCGTGTGAGGAGATGCCGTTGAGCGTACTCTGGTCTGAACCGGAGGGGGAGGCAGAACGATGCGGTTTTGTTCGGTCAGCGGCGTTACCTTGCCGACAGCCACACGAAACAGCGCCGCATCTTCTTCGTCATTCATTGTTGCTGAAAATGCATGTCCACGTATGGACTATGATTTTTACAGTTTTCCGATCGAGGCCAGATACTTGTCTGCATCCAGCGCCGCCATGCAGCCGGTCGCCGCGCTGGTCACCGCCTGACGGTAGATCTGGTCCTGTACATCGCCTGCGGCAAATACGCCGGATATGCTGGCTGCGGTGGCATTGCCGTTCGAACCGCCGCGCGTCTGGATGTAGCCGTTGTTCATTTCCAGTTGTCCGGTGAATATGTCCGTGTTAGGTTTGTGGCCTATGGCGATGAACACGCCGGTCAATTCGATATCCTGCTTCTCGCCGCTCTGTACATTTTTGACGCGCATGCCAGTCACACCGCTGGCATCGCCCAGCACTTCATCCAGCGTGCTGTTGAGTTGCAGGGTGATTTTTCCTTCCGCTACTTTTTCCATCAGATGATCGATCATGATGCGTTCCGCGCGGAAGGTGTCGCGACGGTGTACCAGCGTGACGTGTTTGGCGATGTTGGCCAGATACATCGCTTCTTCAACGGCCGTGTTGCCGCCGCCGATTACCGCCACATTCTGTCCGCGGTAGAAGAAACCGTCGCAGGTCGCACAGCCCGAAACGCCGCGCCCCATGAATTCCTGTTCGGAAGGCAGACCGAGATACTGCGCCGATGCGCCGGTGCAGATTATCAGTGCGTCGCAGGTGTAGCTGCCCGCGTCGCCTGTCAGTTGAAACGGTTTTTGTTGCAGTTTGGCGGTGTGGATGTGGTCGAAGATCATGCGGGTGTTGAAGCGTTCGGCGTGCTGCTGAAAACGCGCCATCAATTCTGGGCCCTGCACGCCGGATACATCGGCAGGCCAGTTATCCACCTCGGTGGTGGTCATCAATTGCCCGCCCTGTGCGAGACCGGTTATCAGTACCGGATTAAGGTTGGCACGCGCCGCATAAACGGCAGCGGTGTATCCGGCCGGGCCTGATCCCAGAATAATGAGGCTGTGATGTTGAGTCGTGGTGGTCATGATGTTGCCTTTAGCGGTTATGGCCGATGGTCTGGCGGATGATCAAATAGGGGGCGAATTTACCAGTAATGGCAGCAACTTGTCGAGCGTAGGTTAAAATACGTCCATGAATAATTTATTGCGCTGTCTATTTCTGTTTGTCGCCAGTCTGTCTGCGATGCCGGTTTCTTCGGCAACCTTGCCAGGCCTGTCTGATTTTATCGATGAAATGGTGCTCAAACACGATTTCAAACGTGAGGAGCTGACAGGCTTGTTTGCGCGGGTCGAGCACAGGCCGGAAATTATCGATGCCATCTCTCGTCCGTCTGAGCGCAAGCCGTGGCCGGAATATCGCGCGGCCTTCGTCAACGCCTATCGCATCAAACACGGTTTGGCGTTCTGGAAGGCGCACAGGCTTGATTTGATCCGCGCCGAGAAAAAATACGGTGTTCCGCAGGCCATCATCGTCGCCCTGATCGGTGTGGAAACTTTGTATGGAAAACAGACGGGGCGTTTCCTCACCCTGAACGCATTGACGACGCTGGCGTTCGATTATCCGCGCCGTGCGGTTTTTTTCCGCGATGAACTGGAGCATTATCTGTTGCTGGCACGAGAGCAGCAGTTCGATCTGCTGGAAGTGCGCAGCTCTTATGCCGGTGCGATGGGCATACCGCAATTCATGCCCAGCAGCTATCGTCACTATGCGGTCGATTTCAATGGCAACCACAAGGTCGACCTGCTGAACGAAACAGCAGACGCGATAGGCAGTGTGGGGAACTACCTGCAAGGTTACGGCTGGATCAGGGGCGGGCGGGTGAGCGTGCGCGCACAGGTCAGCGGGGAAGGCGACATGGGCGCGATCAAGGCGCCGCGCAGTCTGGAGAAATGGGCGGCAGCAGGCGTGATTCCCGACATAAAAATCGGGCAGGACGCACAAGCCCGCCTGCTGGATTACACGGTGGAAGAGGGACGCGAATTCTGGCTGGGATTTAATAACTTTGAGGTCATCACGCGTTATAACAACAGCGATTACTACGCGATGTCGGTCTTCCAGCTGGCCGAAGCTCTCGAAGCCGCCCGCAGGGGCAGGCAGCGGGGATGATTACTGGTTGGACGTGATGCGCCGTGCGCCGTTGTAGCGCCTGCTCCAGTAGCGGTCATCCAGTCTGGTTATTTCGATGGCTTTGCCTTTTCTGGGTGAATGCACGAAGCGATTTTCGCCGATGAATATGCCGACATGCGAATTCGGGCTGCTGGTGGTGTTGAAAAAGACCAGATCGCCGGGTCTTAACTGACCGGCATTGAGCGGGATGCCTGATCGTCCCATTTCGGCGCTGGTGCGCGGCAGCTGCAAGCCTAGTGAATTCTGGAATACGTACTGAACGAAACCGCTGCAATCGAAACCGTTGGTACGCGATTTTCCGCCATACTGGTAAGGGGTATCGTGCAGGCTCAGCGCGTAAATCGCCAGATTGTTCATTTGCGATTCATCGTTGCGTGCGGCAATCGGCGCGACGGTTTCATGGCGTGTCGCGCCGCAGGCGCTCAGCAGCAGTAACAGGGAAAGTGTGATGACAGATTTCATGGCCGCAAATCTACGGCAAAGAGACGGGGTTTGTAAAGGGAAAATTGTGAAAACAGTGTTGATTTTATTGATGATAGTGCTGTCGTTTGCAGGGGTGAGCTATGCATACGAGCTGGAAATCATCGAACTCAAGCACCGCCGGGCGGAAGAACTCTTGCCTGTTATCCAGCCTTTGCTGGATAAGGATGAGATGGTCAGCGGCATGAATTATCAGCTCATCCTGCGCGCGTCCCCGCGCAACGCGGGGCAAATCAGGCGCTTGCTGGAAAAGATGGATACCCTGCCGCGTCAACTGAAAATCACCGTGATGCAGAATGTGGACAGCGCAACGGTCGCGCGTTTGATTGAAATTTCGGGCAGTGTCAGCCTGGGAAAAAATGCCCGTATCTCCGCGGGGGGGAATGCGGGTGGGGCAGGCATGGGGCAGGGCGGCGTGTCTGCACGGATAATCAGCACCCGTACGCTAGACGATGACAAGAAAACCCAGCACCTGCAAGTGCTGGACGGCAATCGCGCATGGGTGAGCGGCGGACAGAGCGTGCCGGTGCAGCAGCTGATACTACAGGGGCAGCAGGTGATCGAGACGGTCCGGCATACTGATGTCGCCAGCGGGTTTTATGTATTGCCGCGCGTCACCGGCGACAGAGTGACGCTGGAAATCACTGCGCAGAACGACTCGCTTGCCCCCGGCCAGTCTACAGATGCCTACCCGGGCAAGCGGATGCAAAATACCTCCAGCACGGTTTCCGCCCGTCTGGGCGAGTGGATCAATCTGGGCGGACTGGGTCAGCAGAATGATTTAAACAGTGCGACCCTCACCACGCGCAGTACTTCCAGGCTGAACGAGCAGCGTAATGTGCTGATCAGGGTGGAAGAGGTGGACTAGCCTCACGGACGCGAGCCGCCATCCAGAACCGCTCATTTCCGTGAGCCCATGACCTTGCCGTTACGCGTTTGCTGCCGGATTCGCACCTGATGAGACAAATTTCTTAATAACAGATGTTTGAACAGGGTTAATGATGTAAAGTGCCAGCCTTGTCGAATTGTTTGCCGTATATCAGGCGTTGCGGGTGTGACAGAAATAGATCGCGGGGTTAGTGCATGAAGGTATTGCCGTTCATATCCAAACATCGAAGTATTTATCTGCGTTTTACCGCCCTGGGAATTGCCATAGTCATGTCATTTGCGCTGGTGCAAATGACGCTTTTGTTCCCGCACTTAACATCGCGCCACCTGATTATTCCGCTATTGCTGGGCGCGACTATCGGCCTGATGCTTTCCACTCTGGTTGCCTTACGGCGCGAGATGCAGCTCAAACAGGAAATTTTTAGTGCCGTTGCTGACCTCGCGCAGGAGTTCATCTATGCACGGCGCGTTGACGGGGCTTACGACTATGTTTCCCCCTCGTGTTTTCAGACGACAGGCTATCGTCAGCAGGATTTCTATGCTCAGCCCAATCTTATGAGCAGCCTGATACACGAGGGTGACCGTCCCGTCTGGGATACGCATGTGCACCAGATGCACGAGCAGGGCAATCCTGAAAAACTGATCGTACGCATCCGGACCCACGAGGGTGAAATCCGCTGGCTTGAACACTTGTGTGGCGATGTGCGCGATGAGAACGGCAAGATACTGGGGGTGCGTTCCACCAATCTGGATATCACCGAACGCATCCTCAAGGAGCAGCAACTCTGGATCGCTGCCACGGCCTTCGAAACGCATGAGGCCATCCTGGTCACCGATGTGAACTCCATAATCTTGCGAGTCAATCGTGCCTTCTGTGCAATCACCGGTTACGAGGCGGATGAGGTAATAGGTAAAACGCCCGCCTTACTACGCTCTGGAAAACACGATAAGAGCTTTTATGAGGAGATGTGGGTAACGTTGTCCAGCACGGGGGAATGGAGCGGCGAGATGTGGGATCGCCGGAAAAATGGCGAGTTGTACCCCAAACACCTGACTATTACGGCCGTAAAGGATGATCTCGGCAGAACGACCCACTACGTCGGGGTATTCAGTGACATTTCCTCACGCAAGAGAACAGAGGCGGAAATCAATCGTCTTGCCTATTACGACCCGTTGACGCAACTGCCCAATCGTCGTTTGATGATGGACCGTCTGCGCCAGGCCATGGCTGCGACTCACCGCAACGACAGCTACGGTGCCCTGTTGTTCATCGATATGGATAATTTCAAGGAGCTTAATGAAACCCAGGGGCACGATGCCGGCGATAAATTGCTGGTCAATGTCGGCACTCGACTCATATCCTGCGTGAGGACGGGGGATACGGTAGCCAGGATGGGCGGGGATGAATTTGTCGTCATGCTGGCGAATCTGGTCGATAGCGATGTCGATTTGGTTTCGCGTGCCGAGTCTGTAGCCGAAAAAGTGTTGTTCACGCTTAACCAGCCTTATCTGATCGATGGCAGGGAATATCTTTGTACGGCCAGCATAGGGATTACCCTGTTTCACGGCGAGCAACAGACGACTGAGGAGTTGCTCAAACACACCGATCTCGCCCTGTATCAGGCAAAAAATAGCGGTCGGGCCACTTTGCGTTTCTTTGACGCTTCCATGCAGCAGGCGCTGGAGGCGCGTACCCGGCTAAAGACTGATTTGCGCTGTGCCTTGCAGGAGGAACAATTTCAATTGCATTTTCAGCCTCAGGTGGATGCAGCCGGCCACTGTGTCGGCGCCGAAGTGCTGTTGCGCTGGCAGCATCCGCTGCGGGGGCTGGTACAGCCGAATGACTTCATTCCCTTTGCCGAAGAGTGCGGACTGATAGCACAGATAGACTATTGGGTGCTGGGGGAGGCCTGCCGGCAACTGAGCGAGTGGAGTGGTCAGAGTCAATTTTCCGGGATGCGGCTGGCAGTCAATATTTCCGCCCCGGCTTTCATGCGCGCCAGCTTCGTGGAAGATGTACTGACGATCATCAAGAGCTGTGGCTGTGATCCGTATCAGCTCAAGCTTGAATTGACGGAGACCTCGCTGGTACACAACATCAATGAGGCTATCGGCAAGATGAACCGGCTCAAATCTGCCGGGATCAATTTCTCGCTGGATGATTTTGGTACCGGCTATTCATCGCTCTCCTATCTCCGTCAGCTTCCCATCCAGCAGTTGAAAATCGACCGTGCGTTCGTGCGCAATGTCATCACTGAATCCGGTGATGCAGTGATAGTCCGGACGATGGTGGGTATGGCCCAGAACCTCGGGCTGGAGGTGATCGCGGAAGGCGTGGAAACCGAGGCGCAACTGAGCCTGCTGAAATCGTTCGGATGCCTCGGCTATCAGGGTTATTTGTTCTCAAAACCGCTGAGCCTTGAGGGTTTTGTAAGCTGGGTGGACGGTGCGCAACAGCAACACTGAGTGGTATGCGGACAGATGCGCCGCATGAAGCGCAATACAACCGTTCATTCCTGTTTAGAAGCCGTTTGTCCGGATAAATGCGCCGTTTATCCTGATTTCGTGCGTCTGGATGAGCGGGCTTGAGCTTTGATTGTGCATTGGGTAAATTGACGCACGGTTTGAGGAAAAAGCGAACCAGCCGCATTCGCTACAATCTACAAACGCGCTTTCTTTTGTTTTTCTTGCACGGCATCGCGATATGAATGGCATAGACCCCCTGACAGGATTGCTGGATCGATTTGGCTGCTTGCAGACAGCCGAAAAATTAACCGCAACGTCGAACTGCAAGGGACGGCCGTTCGCTGTCATCTGGATTGATCTGGATCGCTTTAAAAAAATCAATGAATCGTTTGGGCACCCGGGGGGTGACGAAGTCATCAGGAAACTCGCTGTGCGCTTGCGCCGGGTGGGCGGACGCGCCGAAATTTCCAGAATGGGGGGAGACGAATTCGTGCTGCTCGTCCCTGAGTGTGATCGGCTACAGGCAGAACAGTTTGCCCGTGAATTGACCGGCGCGGTCGAAGAGTTGATTCACATGGGAAATATGACCTTATGTCCCACTGCGAGCATAGGGATAGCCATACACGACAGGGAAGAGAGTTCGCTGGACTTGCTGGAGCGCGCAGACCGGGCCATGTGCGCTGCCAAATCCAGAGGGGGAAACGGTATTGTTTGTTCCGGCGATGAGCCTGTTCCCGGGCGGCTCGGAATCACACTCGCACGCGAAGAACTTTCGATCGAAAGCACTCTGCATGTCGCGCTGGAAACGGGTGGTTTATGTCTGCATTATCAGCCCATCATTCTTGCGAACGGGGAGATAGAAGCCGTCGAGGCGCTGATGCGTTGCTCAGTCAATGGCGTCAATATTCCTCCCGGGAAATTCATACCCGTCGCGGAAAAGACCGGTCTGGTGGCTCGCCTGGGCGAATGGAGTTTGTTGCAGGGTGCACTGCAGGCGCGTCAGCTGCAGGATGCGGGTTATCACACCAAAGTCGCCATCAATGTTTCGCGTGCACAGCTGATATCTCCGAAGTTCTCTCAGGCGCTGCATGCCGCACTGATATGCTCAAACGTCAAACCGGAGCTGATCGAGCTGGAGCTGACCGAATCCCTGTTTATGGATGTGTGCGATACCGTGCAGAGCAATCTCAGGGATGCCATTGCCGCAGGTGTGGTGCTGGCTATCGACGATTTTGGAACGGGTTATTCCTGTCTGGCGACGCTGAAGGATATACCCGCCAAGAAAATGAAGCTCGATCGCGCCTTTGTCACTGTGTTGCCGGAGGATCCCCGTGCTCTGGCCGTGGTCAGGGCGATGACCCAGCTGGGCCATGAACTGGGCATGACGGTTGTGGCCGAAGGCTGCGAAAGACAGGAAGAGATAGATATTCTGCTGGAGGCGGGTGTTGATGCCATTCAGGGTTTTTTTTACGCAAGACCCATGCCTGACGAAGCATTGCTGAAATGGCTGCAAGCAAGGAATACGAAATGAATGACATCGTGCGAGAAACTCCCGATACGGCTGTTGATAATCTGATCGAGCGTACGATACTCGACATCGGCATCCCTCCTTGCCCGATCATACTGGAACGCTTCACGACTGAGGCGCGTCAGGACGAGCCGGATTTCAAGCGTCTGGCAAGCATCATTGGTACCGATGTCGGCTTGTCTGCCGGTTTGATCAAGACTGCCAATTCGCCCTATTTTGGTATGCGTCAGCGAGTGCGTTCGGTAAATGAAGCCATTGTGATACTGGGTCTGAAGACGGCCAGTCGTGCCGTAGCTGGCCTGGTGCTCAGCAAGGCTTTCCCCAACGTGGCCAATCTGGAACGTTTCTGGGATGCTTCGGCGCGTATTGCATTGCTATCAGGCTGGCTGGCACAACACCTCAATATCCCCGGTCTTCGCGCTGAAGATGCCTATACATTCGGCCTGTTTCGCGACTGCGGCATTCCGGTCCTGCTTGGACGCTTTCCTCGCTATGAGAATGTGCTGGCGGCCGCAAACGTCGATGTCACGCGCAGCTTCACCGAGGTGGAAGGCGTTGAACTGCCGACGAACCACGCAATGGTAGGGTGTCTGCTGGCGCAAAACTGGTGGTTGCCCGAGGAAATATGCCTCGCCATTCGTCATCACCACGATAGGGCTGCGCTGGAATCAATTGATTCCAGATTGCCGGTGCTGAGCAGCCGGCTTATTGCGACAGCTCAGCTTGCGGAATACATCGTGCAGCAGCAGCTTGGTTTGAGCCTCACGCAGGAATGGACGAAACTGGGCGCGGCCTGCCTGCGCATTCTGGATATAGACGAAGGCAGTCTCGATGCGCTATGCGCAGAGGCGGCACCCGTCGCAACCTCATCCGAGTAGTATCCCGCAGACGGCAGGGTTCAGACGTTTACGCGGGAAACTTTGCACCGCGTCGCTCAGCCATGCGACGACCTATCGACTCCATCTGTTGCGGATCAAGCAGACGCTCGGCTAGCGGCAGCAGCTCGGCATTCTCGATGGCGATGTGATCGGTATATCTGCCGATGAAATTTTCGCTCAGCCCGGCAGTCAACGTCGTCTGATTGCCTTCTGCAAGTTTCGACAGCACCGGATGCAATGCCTCCCAGGCGGCCAGCATGAATACATGCTCGGCGAGCAGACGTTCCAGCAGTGCTTCCAGCGCTGAATGATCGGCGCCAGCCGCGGCACGCAGGGCGGGGAACAGATCCTGCTCCTCATCCTGATGATGAAACTGTCCCGCGGTATCAAAGTAGCGCAGAATGCCCTGCGCGGCTTGTTGAGCCTGCTGGTCGCATCCCTTGCGTTCCAGATGCGCAGCCAGTCTTTGCAGCGTATCGCATTGCTGCAGTATCTTGCCGTGGCAGGCGCGCAGCATTTGCAGCGGGTGGTCAAAGCTGGGGGCAGTCGCGCCAGTAAGAACAGAAATCATTTTGTCAGTCCAGTAAAAAATCAGGGTAACCAGGGATATGGATTATGGTTGAGGGCGACCAGCACGATGTAGGCGAAAACCAGTTGTGCGGCCAGCCAGGCATAAATGCGCAGCGGTTTGCTTCGGCCGTATTTCAGTGCGATGAAACCCAGTCCTATGTACAGCAGCAGTGCGATCACTTTTGCGGTCAGCCAGTCATCTGCGAACGGGTATTGCCCTATGGTCCAGGCCAGCGCGATCGCAGAGGAAAGCAGCAGGGTGTCCACGATGTGCGGAACGACTCTGATCCAGCGTTGACGCATGATGGCCGATCCGTTGATGCTCCAGATGCCGCGCAGGAAAAACAGCGTATAGCTGAGGAGCGCGCAGCTGATGTGTATGGATTTAAGCAGCATGAAACTCATGGTCAAACCTTCTCGAGTCGTTGACGGGTGCGCCGGTAAACCTGGATGCCGGTGAGAATTGCAAAACTCAGCAGCACGCCCTGTAGTGACAAACCCAGTATCAGTAGCCAGGCCGCCGCATCCCAGAAAAAGGCCAACATGGCCGCCAGCAGGGTGACGATATGCAGCCATAAGTGCCGCCACATCCAGGGTTCCGGAATGACTTCCTTCATGTTGGGTACGCCCTTTTTTACCCCGCCACGAAACAGATGAAACCAGACCAGGAAAGGGATGATTTTGTACAGCATGCCATGTATGACGGACAGTGCGAAACCCAGTATGAAAATCACGATGGAAAGCTGCCTGAAATACTCATGGGCAGGCGCGAGCAGGGCTGTCGCCGCGCATGACGCGGCACACAACAGCGAGATCATTCCCAGCCGGAAAAAATTCAGCGTGGCATCGGTGACGCGGCGGCGACGCTGGAATTGCAGCTTGAGCGTGACCAGCGCGAAACAGACAGCGCATAGCCAGAACAGGCCCTCGGCAAAAAATCCCAATGGCAGGACATCGAAGTAGCTTGACGCCAGATTCAGCAGCAGGGCGGCGAACAGGGCAGGGGCCAGGCCGGCAGACAGCCATTCAGGATAGCTGGGCGTGAGCTGGAACATGGGCACGACCTGATAAGACACACCGACTATCAGCAACATGACCCATCCGCCCAATGCCAGGCTAATGTGTGCGGCGGCCAGTTTTGGGTAGTCCAGCTGCCATCCGCCGGCATAACCCTGGGCCAGCACTATGCCCAGGGTGACGGCTGCGGTGAGGGCTAGAACAGACAGCAGTATGGCCGTTGCGGTTGCATTGCGCGCGGCGGCACGCGCCAGAGAAACAAGGCTGGCAACGATGAAGATAAGGAAGGCCAGTCCCAGCAGTATCGAGGCAAGGTGCAGCAAATCAGCATTGCTCAGCAGAAAGCCGCCGGACAATGTAAGCGTGCCGAATATTAGTGGCAGCAAACTGGACCAGGCGACCAGCCGGGATGAGGGCATGGGACTGCCGATGACCACGGGCAGGATCTGCTGCATCGCACCGAACATGATCATTCCGATGAAACCCAGCGTGATGCAGTGTGTGGCGGCCAGCAGCGCGGGCGTATGCGCATCGGCAAGGCGATCGCTCATAAGCCCTGTCAGTGCGGCCAGTATCAGAAATAGCGGGGCTACAGCGAAAAAACGCAACGGCACTGAAATCGGTGGTGCCTGTTCGGTGCTGAGAGAGGCCGTGCTCATTTTGCGCGTTCGATCAAAATTGCGAAATGCCCGTCGGGCAAGGCACTGGTTTGCCAGGCGTAGCCCATGCCCTGCAATTCTGCGTAAAGCGGGTAGGGCTCGCGATGTATCAGCACCCGCAGCGCAGCATCCGGGGGCAGTGATGATAAGGCGTGCATTATTTTTTCGAATGGCTCAGGCGGCGGCAGGCCGCGCGCGTCCAATTCAGACATCGATGCGTCCATAACAGGGCGTTGCTATTGAATGGCCTGCATGCGGCTGAACAGGGTTTCCAATTCCGCAGCCAGAATACGGTCAGCGATGGGGTAAAGAATTTGCTCCTCCTTGAGATTGTGCTGCTGCATCACGATCAGCAGTGTTTCGGAAAGACCGCTGTAATCCTGAGCGTTATTGTTGGCTATGGCTGCTGCCATCAGTTCGATCAACTCGTTCATTTGCTCATGCTCCATGCGCATTACCTGCACTGGCCCGCCCGGGCCGCCTGCATCCAGCAGTGCGGGAAACAATATCTCTTCTTCCATACGGAAATGCCGCTGCATGCTTTGGCGGAAAGTGGCGAAGGCTATTTCAGCTTCGCTCAGGCTGCCGGTGAGTGCCGCCTGCTCAGCCGTGACGAATGCCTGGTCGCAGGCTCTATGGTCGGTGCTCATGAATTCCGCAATAGTGTTCATGTCAGTTTCCTTTTTGGAAAAACCGCTATGGTTTTTATGGAGTAATAAGGCAATGCTTGCACTATACAATAAAACATGTATTATCGCTGCATGTTAATTGCCTGCGCGCGTCTAAGCAGCATAAAATCCCACGATTTTTTATTACAAGGAATTTGAAATGTCACACAATTGCGCCAATACCGTATCCTTCGATATGTGCTACCCGTTCGATGCGCGCGGCGTAGCCAAACGTTTCCGCCATGCGGCTATTTTTGGTGCGCTCGATGCCCTGAATCCGGGTGAAACCATGAGTTTTGTTAACGACCACGATCCGCTTCCGTTGCTGGCGCAATTAACTCAGCGTTACGGAGAGGGAATTACGATTGCTTATGTTGCTCGCGAACCCGGGCAGATCGCCATCAACTTCACACGTGTGTAATTTTTTTGTCTGCTGAATAGGACGATCCCGAAGTTTTTTGCCCTTGTGGTTGACGGTGAAGTACAGATTGTGGCACTGGCCAGAGTTGATTAATTACTGGAAATTATTAAGAAAAAATGAAACTAACACACTATTCCGACCTGGGTATGCGTCTGTTGATGTATCTGGCTCTAAACAAGGACGAGGTGGTCACGATACAGGAAGTCAGTGACCGTTTTGCCATTTCTAAAAACCATCTGGTCAAGATTTCGCATCAATTGACCAAATCCGGTTTGATTGAAAGCATACGCGGCCGCAACGGCGGGGTGCGCCTGGCGAGAGCGCCGGAAGAGATCAATGTTGAAGAAGCATTGCGTGCGACCGAAGATAACTTCGATCTGGTGGAGTGCTTCAGTCCGGATAGTCATCGCTGCGTTATTTCTGACGTATGTAAGTTAAGCGGGGTGCTGGACAAGGCTTCTGCCGCATTTTTTGCCGTATTGCGACAATTCTCGCTGGCCGATCTGGTTAAAAATGGCCAGGCAATTGAAAATTCCTTGCTGCCCGTACCCAAAGAGATTCAATTTATGTTTCAACAGCGCGCCAAGGTTGCGGAAAAAAATAAAGGCAGTTGATTCACATCACCAGTTGAGACTGGCTTCGACGCGCGGGTTTGCCATTCGGAACTGATTTTTACTTTGACAATTTATTTTATTAGGCTTATCCTTAAAACATGTATCAATACTATATGTTTAAGATGGCCTGTTGAATTCTGTGGGTCAGCTCTTCTAACCATAGGCAGGTAAGCGTGTGTTGTTCGGTATAGTTCCAGCCGTGCGCGTTTTTGCAATTGATACGGTGGTTTTTTAATACGCGGCAGGGGCGCTGATTTTTCATCATCGATAGAGCTGGGATGTGAGTATCCGGTAAATCAATAAAAACGGGAGAGTAAAAGATGGAATCATCCGGTATGAGCAATAGTCAGGTTTCCTTCATACAGCAGATGTGGCACAACAAATTTTTGCTTCTGACGGTGTTTTTAGCCATCGGTGCGCTGGCCTATTTGTTGATAGGCCTTTTTTTGCTGCTCAGTCATTAATTGTTGCGAGGAAATTTCTGGGCGGCATTGGAAGTGCAGGGAATGTTGTCGCACAGTTTTAGTGGGTGAAAAGGTAGGTGTTTTTAGTTCCAAAATTTTCGTCATCAATCTAGCTTAAGGGGAGAATAAATCATGTCAGAACCAACTTCAGGTGATGTAGAGCCTCATGCGATGCAGAAGTTGCTGGACAATAACTGGATTTTGCTGGTGTTGGGTGTAGCAGTGCCTGCGGTGTTTTACACCTTGTGGGGACTGTGGAACATAATCAATATACCGATGGCTCCGTAAGATCCGTCTATACAGATAAAGGAGATATAGCTATGGGAACTTCTTATACCCCCCCCACCAATCCGGACTGGTGGCGTGAGCCGATAGAGCGCACCGAAATGATTTGGATCGTGCTTTCATTTGCATGGTGCATATTCATGTTTGGCTGGATGATAGGCTGGCACTGGATCGGCAATCAGAACATGAGCAACGAGACCTACAAAACCACGCCTGAGGCATTTTCACAGAAAGTGGCCGATATGCAGGCGAAATACACTGTTCGGAAGGATGAAGCAACAGGTGAAGATGTCGTGGCACCTCCGCCAGGCAGCGATGTCTATCTGGCCGGCATGATGTGGCAGTGGCGTCCCATCCTTGAGTTTCAGAAAGGCAAGACCTATCGTTTGCACATGTCATCTCTTGATGTAGGTCACGGATTCTCGTTGCAGCCGGAAAATATCAATTTTCAGGTTTATCCGGGTTATGAGCAGGTTCTAAATTTGACCCCGAACAAAACCGGTATTTTCAGCATAGCATGCGGCGAATACTGCGGTGGTGGTGACACGATGGGTCACCATACGATGTTGGGCAGAATTTACGTG
>Ga0209231_1000200_pt1 | contig 41396 bp, 36 predicted proteins | sample Deesub45470m_DNA_FD_188086 | JGI IMG/M metagenome (GOLD analysis project Ga0209231, IMG submission 188086) | Deep subsurface microbial communities from North Pacific Ocean - 450_OLKR46/470m Metagenome (SPAdes) (version 2) | ecosystem: Environmental > Terrestrial > Deep subsurface > Unclassified ... | reverse complement strand
CCAGCTTGGAACTGGATCCGATTCATCTTCACGGCACACCTCCTTAGGAGCAATGCCATGAAGTTACGTGCCGGTCGTGTCAGAATATGTCGCGCCAGCGACCAGCGGAAGATTGGTGCTAATCAGGAAACCCAATGAGTTTGCCACCCCTGGGGGAGGAAACAGGCTTCACCGATGGGGCCAGGTGGTTGGAAGCGGCCCTGATCACCGCCTTTGCGCTTGCGGCGGGTTTTCTCCTCCATCGCCATGACCCGCTTTTCGTAACGGCGGATTTTCCCTGGATCTGGTTCGCCCCGGTGCTGATCGCCCTGCGCTACGGCCTGGCTCCGGCCATTTTTTCCGTCGCCACGCTGACCCTGGTCATGCTGGTCATGCACAGGCTTGGCAGGTTGCCCGATCCCTTCCCGGTGAAATTCATGCTGGGAGGCCTGGTGCTCACCATGATCTGCGGCCAGTTCAGCTCCATCTGGCAGCAGCGGTTGCGCAAGGCCGGTCTGCTGAGCCGGCATGCGGCCGAGCGGGCCGAACAGCTCTCTCGGGAGTATTTTATGATGCGCCTCTCCCATGATCGGCTGGAACAGAACCTGATCAGCCGACCGATCACCCTGAGGGATGGAATTGCCCGCTTGCGCCTGCTGCTGGCCGCGCAGGGGGGGGAGCTGAATCCCGAGGTCGGAGCCGGGCTGATGGCCATACTGGGGCATTATTGCCGGATCGAAAGCGCCGCCCTCTATCTGGTGGCCAAGGGCGAACTGGCCGGCGATCCTGTCTTTTCCTGCGGCCGCGGGGCCCCTCTGGATCGCTCCGATCCCCTGCTTGGTGCGGCCCTCGAATCGAGCGATGCCCTCTGCCAATCGGTTGCCAGCCTGAAATCGGGTCGGCAGAGCCGCTATCTGGTGGCTGCTCCCATGCGCCACAGTTCCGGTGAATTGGTCGGCATGCTGCTGGTGGCCGATATGCCGTTTCTGGCCCTCAATAACGAGTTGCTGCAGATCCTGGGGTTGCTGCTCTCCTATTGTGCCGACCACGCCCTGGCGGCCAAGACCGCGGCGGAGATTCTCGAGCTCTATCCCGACTGCCCGGCGGTCTTCGCTTCGGACCTGAAAATTCTCCACCACTTGAGCAGAAACCTTGGTATCGCCAGTTCGCTGGTCCTGCTGCAGCTCCCGGCCTCGTCCAAGGCCGAGGAGTTATCCGAACTGCTGGCAATGCAGATCCGGGGGATCGATCATCTCTGGAAGCGGTCGCTGGCCGGGGGGATCCAACTGGTCACCCTGATGCCGTTTTCAGGGGATGAAGGGTTTGACGGCTACAAGCGGCGCATCACCGAATCTCTCCAGCGACGCTTCGGCACATCCTGGGAAGAAACCGGAATTGTTGCGCGTTTTCGGCCGCTGATTCCGGCGCTGTCGACTCCGGCGCTGCTGGGTGATCTTTTCGAGGGAAACGATGCTTAATATTGGCCTGTTGTCGTTGGCGTTTGTTTGTGAAACCGTGGCCCTGGTGGTGCTGTTTCAACCGCTGCCGCCGCCGCTCCAGCTGGCGGTCTTCGGCCTGGCTCATCTGCTCGCCTGCTGCGGTTTCTCGTGGCTGCTGCCAGCCAGGTTTTCCGTCGGCAAACGGGCCGGGCGGCTGGTGCTGGTCTTTTCCTTTTTCGTGCCGGTTTTGGGGGTGATGGGGATGGCCGCCAGCCTCTGGTTTTTCAGTCAGGCCCGCAAGGGGCGCAAGCGCTCCAAGTTCCATAGCAGCCCCTTGCTGCGGTCCTTGGGGGGGGAGCCCCGCGCCGCCGCGGCCATGGGGGAAGGGGGAGCCTGGGCGCGGCTGCGGGCCAAGGACCTTCCCTGGGGCCGCAGGGTCGAAGCGCTGATGGCGGTGGATGCGACCTCCGGGGCTCACGCCAGCCGGCTGCTGCAATGGGCGGCGGGCGACGGCGATGACGAAATCCGCCTGCTCGCCTTTCACCTCCATGACGGACGGGAAAAAAAGCTCAGTTCGACCATCAACCAGACTCTGGCCAAACTCAAAAAGGCCAGCGGTGTCCGTGCCCAGGTGGAGTTGTCCAGCACCCTGGCCTTTGCCTACTGGGAACTGGTCTATAACGAGCTGGCCGAAGAGGAGCTGTTGCAGGTTTACCTGGGCGAGGCCCTGCACTTCGCCGCCCAGGCCGAGGGCCTCGGCGGGGAGAGTCTCTCCCTGTCCCTGCTCACGGCACGGCTGCACCTGCGCCGCAAGGATGTCCCCAGGGCCGAGCAGGCCATCGAGAAAGCGCTGGCCCTCGGAGCCCCCCCAGACAAGGCCATCCCCTACAAGGCGGAGTTGTATTATATGCAAAGGGATTTCGACGGATTGAGGCGTTTGCTGGTCGGTGAGCCCCGGCTCGGCCACAAGCCGGGGATCGGTGCGGTGGCCGCTTTCTGGTGCGGAGCCTGAATGCAAGCCTTTCCCAGGTCGGACCGGGTCGATATCATGCTGCTGCTGGAGGGGACCTTCCCCTACATCCGGGGCGGGGTCTCCAGTTGGGTCAACCAGATGATCCAGGGTTTTCCCGACTACCGCTTCGGGGTGGTCTTTTTGGGCAGTCACCCGGACGATTACGCCGGCCTCAAATACCCTCTGCCGGCCAATCTTAAGCACCTCGAAGTCCATTATCTCTACCCCGAGTATGAAAAACCTTCGGCCAAAGCCTCTTTTGGGGGCCCCGAAATCCTCGCCGCCATCAAAAGCCTGCATGCCTGGTTCGCCAACCCGACGGCAGGGACCGGAGGCGACAAGCTGGCGAATCCCGAATTCATCCATGCCACTATCGATGCCTTTCAGTCCCTGCATGCCCCCGGCTCCTGGGATTTCATCACCGGGACCTACCAGCAGCAGTGTGCCGACTCCTCGTTTCTCGATTATCTCTGGACCTTAAGAAGCATGCATGCCCCGATCGCGCGCATCGCTGCGATTGCCAAGGGGTTGATTCCGGCCGGTTGCTACCATACGATTTCCACCGGCTACGCCGGCTTTCTCGGCGCCCTGCTGAGCACCAAATGGAAGCGGCCGCTGCTGCTGAGCGAACACGGCATTTACACCAAGGAGCGGCGCATCGATCTGCTGCAGAATGATCTGCTGACCGAGGGTCGGCGATCCTTGCCGCGGGATCCCTCCCAGATCAGTTACAACCGCGCCCTCTGGATCCGCTTTTTCGCCACCCTGGGCCGGATTTGTTACGGCGCTGCCGACCCCATCATCGCCCTGTTCGAGGAGACCAGGCAGCAGCAGATCGCCGCCGGGGCTGCCGCGGAACGCACCCGGGTCATCGCCAATGGCATCGATACCAGCCGGCTGGCCGCCCTGGCTGCGAAGGAGCGGGAGTTTCCGCCGCCGGTGCTGAGTTTGATCGGCCGGATTGTGCCGATCAAGGATATCCAGACCTTTATCCGCTCCATCCGGGTTCTGTCGCTGCGAATTCCGGAGATCCAGGGCTGGATTGTCGGGCCCGATGATGAAGACCCCGATTACGCCCTTGAATGCCGGGGCCTGGTGGAGAGTTTAGGGGTTGCGGGCCAGGTTCACTTTCTTGGGTTTCGGGATGTTGCTGAAATCCTGGAGGCAACCGGGGTGGTGGTGCTCTCCTCCATCAGCGAGGGGCAACCCCTGGTAATTCTAGAGGCCTTCGCTGCCGGGGTGCCGGTGGTCGCCACCGATGTCGGATCCTGCCGGCAGCTGCTGTATGGTCTGGGGGAGGAGGATGCAGCCCTGGGAGCCGCCGGGGAGATTGTCGGCATCAACGACCCGAAGGCCCTGGCCGCCGCAGCGGCCGGATTGCTGCAGTCGCCGGCTCGTTGGCAGGCGGCCCGCAAAGCCGGGCAGGCGCGGGTCGAGCGGTTTTACACCCTGCCGCGGATGCTCGCGGCCTACCGGGAGCTCTACAGAAAAGGGGTGGGGCAGTGGCAGGGATAGGTTTTGAGTTGCGAAAGCTGATCCGGGGCGATTCCTATCTCTCCTTGATTCAGGGCTACGCCTACGCGGGGCTGATCAGCTCCGGGCCCTGGGTGCTTTCGATCATCGTGCTGATGTTCATCGGCATTTTGTCGGTCCCGGTGTTCAGGTCGCCGACCGGGGTCAGTCAATTCCAGACCACCGTCACTTACCTGATCGCCCTGAGCCTCGTCGCCACCGGGTTGGTGCAGCTGGCTTTTTGCCGCTACTGTGCCGACCGGATGTTCCAGAAAGAGCCGTTTCGGCTGGTCCCCAACTTCAATGGCCTGATCCTGGTGGTCACGGCCGTCGCCGGCGGGGTCGCCTTTCCCTTGAGCTTTCTGCTGTTCCAGGCCGAATCGATCCCCTTCCGACTGCTGCTGCCGACAACCTTCGTGGTGCTGTGCGATGTCTGGATTGCCGTCATCCTGCTCTCAGGACTCAAGGCCTACCGGGCGGTGCTCCTGAATTTCGCGGCCGGCTACGGCTGCATCCTCGGTCTCTCCTACTTCCTCCGGCATTGGGGCCTGGAGGGGCTGATGCTGGCCTTTCTGGCCGGTCAGTTCATTCTGCTCCTGGGGATGACCCGGATCATTTTCCACAGCTATCCCAGCCCCCGGTTTCTGGATTTCGATTTTCTCAAACGGGGACGGATGTTCCCCTCCCTGATCCTGGCCGGATTTGTCTACAACCTGGGCATCTGGGTCGACAAGCTGGTGTTCTGGTTTCACCCCTACACCAGTTCCGCGGTGATCGGTCCCTTGCGATCCTCGGAGGTCTACGATCTGCCGATTTTTCTCGCCTATCTCTCGATCATTCCCGGGATGGCCGTCTTCCTGATCCGGATGGAGACCGATTTCGTCGACTATTACAACAAATTTTACGATGCGGTCAGGTCGGGGGGGACCCTCGATGAAATTTATGAGAGCAAAGATGAAATGGTCCGGTCCGCCCGCCAGGGGATTTTCGATATCCTCAAAATCCAGGCCCTGGCCGCCATCGGAGTCTTTTTTGCCGGTCCCACCCTGTTGCGCATGGCCGGCATCCCCGAGCTGCATCTGCCGCTGCTCTACATCGACGTGGCCGGCGTCAGCTTTCAGGTGGTCTTTCTCGGCATCCTGAACATCTGCTTTTATCTCGACCTGCGTGCCAGAGTGCTGATTCTTACCGGTCTGTTCGTCGTCCTGAATCTTGGTTTCAGTCTGGTTTCCATCGCCGCGGGGCCCTTCTTTTACGGCTATGGCTTCGCCCTGTCGCTGATTCTCTCCATCATGCTCGGGTTGGTTCTGTTGAACCGCGATTTTGACCAGCTGGTCTACCGCACCTTCATGATTCGCTAAAGCAGATCGATCTGCAGCTTTGGAGTTAACGCCGTTTCAGCAAAAAGACCCCGGCAAAGATCAACAGCGTGGCGCCGTAGTCGAGCAGAGCGATAGCTTGTTTCCCCTCATCCCCTTCAGTCCCCAGCAGGCTTTCCAAACCTACTCCTTTGAAATCGAACCGGGGACGGTGTTTTACGGTGAGCCCCACCCGGGGAATGTGCATGACTATCTTCGTGACCAAGGGGCGTTTGCGTGTCAGCCTCGAGGGAGGAGAATTTTCGATGTCGCCGCCGCGGAGTTCCTGCAGTTTCTGGCCAGTCTCTCCCATGTCGATCGCTGCACCAGGGACGAGATGGCATCGGCGATCACGCAGGTTGTCTATCATCCCTAGATGCGGGTTCTGACGGTTGCCGGGTCTGAGAACGCCGACAGGCTCTGGGGGTGGCGGCGGAGTCGGTGGCGTGGTACCCGCCAGTGAGTTCCCTACCGGAAAGCGTTGTTTTGGTGGAGTACCCGCCACCTCGCAGTGGCCACCCGATAATTTTTATTGAAACTGGAATAACTTTTGTTAGTCTCAGGAAGCACAATTCGAAGGTCAGTTAAGTTGCCGTTGGATGCCGTTTAAAATATTGCTGAGGGGGCCATGGATATCAGTTGGACGCCAAATCTATCGGTTGGAGTTGAAAAAATCGATCGGCAACATCAGGAACTTTTTCTCCGTGTGAAAAGGCTGGTCCAAGCCTTTGAGGAGGGTCGCCAGCTCGCTGAATTGGAATCCACCCTGGCGTTTTTGAATGAGTATGTCCTCGTTCATTTTGCCGAGGAAGAATCCTTGATGGAGGAGTATCCCTATCCGGGGCGCGAATACCACCTTCTGGAACACGAAATCTTCCGGGCACGGGTCAAGGATTTACAGGAATCCCTGGCCAGCACAGGTCCGCAACCAGATTTGCTCGCTACGATCAAGCAGTCCATCGTGGGTTGGCTTGTTAACCATGTCTGTATCGAAGACCAGGCTATGGGTCAGCACTATATTGCAGTAAATTCAGCGGCGCCGAGATCCCAATTGCCGTAAGGGATTCACGCACGCAGACCGGAGCCAGCAAAGAAACAGCCCCACCCTCCGAGCGGAGGGTGGGGCTGTTTCTTTGGAATCCAACCAGTAAGAAACGGATCAGTTCCACTCCAAACCGGCGCGGGCCTGCCAGTAGGTTTCGGGCGGTTCCCGCAGTCGTTGCAGACTGACCGCGGCCTCTTCGTCCCAAGGCACAGCCAGCGCCCCGAGATTGGATTGCAGGTGCTCGACCCGGGCGGCGCCACTGAGGACCACGTCCGCCCAGGGTTGGGCCAAGGCGGCGGCAATGGCCAGGCCGTCGATAGTGGTGTGCAGGCGCCGCGCCTGCTGCTGCAACAGCGCCATCTTTGAAGCGAAATCAAGGGTGGTGTTGCGCGGGGTGAGCCGGCCATTGGCCAAGGCCTCCTTGACGATCACTCCAAGGCCGCACTCCCGAGCCCGGGCCAGTGCCTCCCCCGCCGAGGGGTCGAGCAGGTTCCAGGTCGCTTGTACACAATCGAAGAGAGGTCGGCCCTTCGGAGCCAGGTCGAGGGCGCGGGAGATGACATCCCCCTGTCGCGGGCCGCTGACCGACAATCCGATGGCCACCCCCTCGTCTTTTAGCCGCCCCAGCGCGCTCAGCACCGCAGCATTTCCAAGCACGCCGCTTTCGAGGGTTGCCGAGTGGATCTGGTAAAGGTTGGGGGCTCTGCCGAGATGATCCCGGCTCTGCTGCCATTGTCGCTGCAGAACCTCCAGGGTGTGCTCTTTGACTTCGTGAGACTCGGCCCGGACTTGCCACTCGGCGGTGTAGGTGTAGCCCCATTTCGAGCCGACCACCAGCGCTGCAGGCGGCAGGTTTCGCAATTTCAGCCAGCGCCCCAGAAAGGTCTCGGCCTCGCCATAGGAGCGGGCGGCATCAAAGTAACGCACCCCGGCGGCCCAGGCGGCATCGAGCACCGCGAAGGCGCGTGCCTCCATGGCCGAGGGATGGTAATCACTTTCCAGGTCATCGGCATGGCCGAGATTGATGTAACCAGGGCGACCCAAAGCCGCCAGCCCCAAACCGAGGGCCGATACCTGCAGAGATGACGTGCCGAGGAATCTATTGCGCATGGTCCCTCCAGAGTGAAAGGGCTGAACGCAAGGATGCTAGCACTCCTTGAGCCGTGAAAAATAGTTTAAAGGTGGCCTCGGATCGTTTCCGAGATCCCAATTGCCGTAATCCGTTGCGCCAGCGAACCGGAGGCAGAGGACGAAAAAGGCCCCACTTTCCACTTGGAGCGTGGGGCTAGTTGCTGAATTCTGGCGAGAAAGAAATGTCTGGAACGAGAAGTTTGGCCTGTTCGCTTAAGCCCTCAGTAGCTGCGTTGTCCTGGGTGATTCACTTCACCGTGGCACCGGAAGAAAGTCCCCTGGCGATGCACTCCCGCGGCTTCCCCAGGTGTTCCCTCTGGCGCAGCAGGAAAATCGGGCATTTCAAGTATTTTAATTCATGGATGGAAAATTATTGGGGGAGAAGGTATGTTTCCATTTTTTTTGAAACCGTTTGTTGGAAAAATTTATTGTGATAGTCTTGGGTTTGCGAGTAAGTGGAAAAATCGAAACTACTGCATTAATTTAATGCGATCAGCAAAAGGTTTAGTTTAATTGCAGGTATTTATTGTTGATTGTTTGAAGTTTTAATCTTAGGTAAATGTCACTACTCAACCTCAAAAAGAAGGGGACAAAGTCATGACAAACAATATTGACGCCAGTATTGCAGAAGAGTGTTGTTCATGTGGAAAGAAAGCCCAGTTAGCCGATCTAAGCAAATCGTCCTGTTGTGAATATTTTGTCTGTAGTGGCTGCGCGACCTATCATAAAGTGCCGTGGACTTTGGGATATCTTTGTGAAGAATGCTATTCGAAACAAAATTTTGGCCACACTCAAAAAAGCGTCGCGCAACTTCATTAGCTTGGGTTTGAGGAACGTTGCTTTTTGGTGCCGGGAAAGAAATGGTCGAGGCGGGAGGATTTGAATCTCCGCTTCCCTGTTCCCGAAGCAGATACGCTAGCAATAGTCCTCTTCGCGCTGGTGGCGGATCGCCAGGATGGTGACGGTCTCGTTGTCCTCGATCTCAAACAGCGCGACGTAACCCCCTGAGCCGAAGGGGATGAGCATTTCCCGCAAAAAGGGGTTGTCGGCTGTTGCCTTGCGGCAGCTGAAGTGAAATTCCTGCAAAAATTCGTTGCTTTTGGCGATGGCTTCTCGTGCGCGACGTGCCGCCCCAAGATCCCGCTCCAGCAAAAACAGGTAGAGTCGTTGCAAGTCCTCCTTGGCAGCCCTGGTGTAGCGGACCCGGTAACTCACTTACGTTGCTTAGCTTCGGCCCGGGTGAGCAGATCGTCCAGTTCGCGCAGAACCTCATCGGCAGGGTAGTATTCTTCGGTTCGCTTTGCCTCGGAGCGAGAAGCCAGACCCCGGGCAATGAACTCGGCCTGCAGTTTCCGGTGCTCGATGTTGGCGCGCAGGGATGCTTCCACGAAACTCGAAAGTGTTTCGCCCTCTTGCAGCACACTCTCTGCCGCCTGCCGCAGTTTGGGATCGACCCGAAGGGATGGAATAGAAGCTGTTTTCAATGGAGTGCCTCCTTGCGTTGCATTTGCGTTACAGCGTAGCAGGTTCCCACTTCCTCGACAACCAGACGATAACGAAAAAGCCCCACTTTCCGGTCGGAGAGTGGGGCTAATTTCTTGAAATTTGACAGGAAAGAAATGGTCGGGGCGAGAGGATTTGAACCTCCGACCCCCTACTCCCGAAGCAGGTGCGCTACCAGGCTGCGCTACGCCCCGACACTGTTTCTTCCCTTGTACGGTCGACACTTATACTCCTGTCGGGACCAAAAGGCAAGACAATTTGGCGCTCCCCGCCCAACAAGAGCCTAGAACCCGGAACAGCCCGGGGGAAAGCCCTCTCGGTCGGACTTCGGCAAAATGGGGTCAAACGGGGGCTAATCCAAGTCTGCAACAAGGATTCCAGCACTAAGTGGCATAAAACCCCCACAATTCCCAGCGCTTCCGATAGCTTAGCCGCAAGTTAGGAACTAAGCCTGCTCCCCCGATCTGCCGGGGAGCCGCCGGAGACCTCGCCGGTAGTTGTGCCGTCAGGCACTCGGGAGCTCCTCCCTGAATGTAGCCCAACCCCTAGAATTGATTTGCCGATTCTCCTGAGAGTGGGCTACTGTTCGAGATTCAAATGGAATTGGATAAAGGGGGAGAACCATGTCGGAAACCCAGGCTGCCTACACTCGAAACTACGCCACTGTTGAGGAGTTCGTCGCCCGCTGGGAAGCCTCGGGAGCGGCTGAGCGCGCCAACTACCAGCTCTTCCTCTCGGAGCTCTGCGACCAGCTCCAGGTTCCCCGCCCCGACCCGACCAAGCCTGACGACAAGGAGAACGGCTACGTCTTCGAGCGAGCTGTGACCTTCCAGCATGGCGACGGCACCAGCAGCGCAGGGCGCATTGACCTGTACAAGCGGAGCTGCTTCGTGCTCGAAGCCAAGCAGGGGAGCGACAAGCAAGGGCCTGCCGACCCTCTCGCCAGTGAGCCGTTCAAGCCCCAACGCAAGGGGACGGCAGTGCGGGGCACCAAGGGCTGGGACGACGCCATGCTGGCTGCCCGTGGTCAAGCCGAGCAGTATGCCAGAGCCTTGCCCCAAGAAGAGGGCTGGCCGCCGCTTCTGCTGGTGGTCGACGTCGGCCACTCCGTCGAGATCTACAGTGAGTTCTCCTGCACTGGCAAGGCCTACCTCCCGTTCCCCGATCCCCGCTCCCACCGCATCCGTCTGCAGGACCTCGCCAAGGCTGAGGTTCGGGAGAGGCTGCGCCTAGCCTGGAGCAATCCGCACCAGCTCGACCCCTCCAAGCACAGCGCCAAGGTCACCCGAGAGGTCGCCGACAAGCTGGCCCGGCTGGCTAAATCCTTCGAGCATTCCGGCCACTCTCCAGAGAAGGTCGGCAACTTCCTCAAGCGCTGTCTGTTCACGATGTTCGCGGAGGACGTCAACCTGATCCCCCGGGGGAGCTTCACCAACCTGCTGAAAAGTCTGAAAGGGCAGGCTGACAAGTACGCCCCCATGGCCGAATCCCTGTGGCAGACCATGCGCGACGGTGGATTCTCGCCGGTGCTGCGGGAGAAGCTGCTGCGGTTCAACGGTGGCCTGTTCGAAGATGCCGAGGCCCTGCCCCTGACCGAACCACAGCTCGCCCTGCTGATCGAGGCTGGCAGCGCCGACTGGAAGGACGTCGAGCCCGCGATCTTCGGCACCCTGCTGGAGAGGGCCCTCGACCCGCGCGAGAGACACAACCTGGGCGCCCACTACACACCCAGGGAGTACGTCGAGCGGCTGGTGTTGCCCGCCGTCGTGGAGCCTCTCCGCGCGGACTGGGAGGCCGTCCTTGCGGCTGCTGTGACCCTGGCCAAACAAGGGCGGCTCGACAAGGCGGTGACTGAGGTCAAGGCCTTCCATCAACAGCTGTGCGAGGTGCGGGTGCTCGACCCTGCCTGCGGCAGCGGCAACTTCCTCTACGTCACCTTCGAGCATCTCAAACGGCTGGAGGGTGAGATTCTCAATGCCCTGGAGGGCTTCGGGGAGACCCAGACCATGCTCGACCTGGCAGGGAGCGTGGTCGACCCCCACCAGTTGCTGGGGCTGGAGGTCAACCCCCGCGCGGCGGCGATCACAGACATGGTCCTGTGGATTGGCTATCTCCAGTGGCACTACCGCACCCGGGGCGACGTTCTGCCTCCCGAGCCGGTCATCAAGAAGTTCCGCAACATCGAATGCCGCGACGCTGTCCTGGCCTACGATAGCGTGGAGCCAGTGCTGGACGAACAGGGGCAGCCCGTCACCCGCTGGGACGGGGTGACCACCAAGACCCACCCGGTCACCGGGGAGCAGGTGCCAGACGAAGCAGCCCGAGTGCCAAGGCTGCGCTACCTCAAGCCGAGAGAAGCTACTTGGCCCGAGACCGATTTCGTGGTGGGCAACCCGCCCTTCATTGGGAGTTCGCGCATGAGGCAGGCCCTGGGGGATGGTTACGTGGAGGCCCTGCGTGAGACCTATAAGGAAGTCCCGGAAAGCGCGGAGTACGTCATGTATTGGTGGCACAAGGCCGCCAAGCTGGCTCGCCAGGGCAAGGTGCGGCGCTTCGGCTTCATCACCACCAATAGCCTGCCCCAGACCTTCAACCGCAAAGTCGTGCAGCACCACCTGGAGGCCAAGGAGCCACTCTCGTTGGTCTTCGCCATTCCAGATCATCCGTGGGTCGATTCGGCAGACGGTGCTGCAGTGCGTATTGCCATGACCGTCGGCCAGGGTGGCGATCTTCCCGGCCAACTCCAGCGCGTGATAGCTGAACGTGCGGGAGGCGGCGAAGGATTGGCCGTCGACATTCAAGGCAAGACGGGCAAGCTGTATGGGGACCTGACGATTGGTGCAGACGTCGCAGGGAGTTACCCTCTCTTAGCCAATTGCGAACTCAGCAATCGGGGGGTCTGCCTGTTCGGTGCTGGATTCATAGTTACACCCCAAGAGGCCGAGCTGTTGGGCCTTGGAAGGATTCCCGGATTGGAGCGTCACATTCGCGAGTATCGCAATGGCAGGGATTTGACGCAGACCATGAGAGGTGTCAAGGTCATCGATCTGTTCGGACTCACAGCAGAAAGGGTCCGCAGCAGATTCCCCGAGGTCTTCCAATGGGTGTTGGAGCGAGTCAAGCCCGAACGGGACCACAACAATCGAGCCGCTAGGCGCGAGAATTGGTGGCTGTTCGGCGAAACCAACCCGAAGCTACGTAGGCAATTGAGCGGACTCTCACGCTATATTGCAACCACGGAAACCGCTAAACACCGCTTCTTTGTCTTCCTCGACCAGAGCATTCTGCCCGACAACATGCTGGTCAACATCGCCAGCGACGACGCCTGGCTCCTAGGAGTTCTCTCCAGCCGCATCCATGTGACCTGGGCACTGGCGGCAGGGGGTCGACTCGGTGTCGGCAACGACCCCCGCTACAACAAAACCCGCTGCTTCGAGACCTTCCCCTTCCCCAGTGGCACCGAGCTGCAGCGAGAGCGCACCCGCCAACTGGCCGAGGCTCTCGACGCCCACCGCAAGCGGCAGCAGGAGCAGCATCCCGAGTTGACCATGACTGCCATGTATAACGTGCTGGAGAAGTTGCGCAGTGGAGAGGTGCTGAGCGTCAAGGAGAAGCAGACCAACGAACAGGGCCTGGTGTCAATCCTACGACAGTTGCACGACGAGCTGGACGCCGCCGTGGCCGACGCCTACGGCTGGCCAACCGACTTGCCCGCCGAGGAGATTCTGGCCCGGCTGGTGACCCTCAACCGGGAGCGCAGCCGTGAAGAAACCCAAGGGTTGATCCGTTGGCTGCGGCCTGAGTTCCAGAATCCCCAGGGTGCCCATCCGGCCGCGCAGGATGCTTTTTCGCTGGATGACGAAACGATTCCGACCACCAGTGCCAAGGTTAAACAACCTTGGCCAAAATCCCTCCCCGAGCAGGTGCGGGCGGTTCGTGATGCATTGGCGCAACAGACCGAACCGACCTCAGCTCTGAAGCTCGCTCGGTTGTTCCTGCGGGGCCGGGAGTCAAGCGTGAGTGAGCTGCTGGAAACCCTCGCCTCCATCGGTCAGGCTCGGGAGGTTCGCAAGGGCGAGTACGTGGCCTGAGCCCTGCCAATTGATTCCAAATGCTGGTTTGAATTTGACAGCGACACCGGGCTTGGCGTATACAAAACGGCCGGCATTCATCCTCGATGGTCCAGATCCGGCGCCGCCGCGATCTTTTGAAATTCGTTCAGCTATTTGTCTGTAAAGAGAGAGACTTATGATCAATCTGAAACCGGAATTTGTCGCCCAGCTCGAGCGCGTGCTTGGCTCGGTGGAAATGTTGCTGCCCAAGGTCGTCAAGAAAGTCGACTGGCCGACCTGCCATGCCGCCAACTGGCGTCGTCACTCCTTCTCCGGCTTTCTTGAGCCGGTCAAGGTGACCGATACCACCACCCTTGATGAGCTGCTCGGGGTGGAGGAGCAGAAGACGGTCATGGTCAATAACACCCGCCAGTTTCTCAAGGGGTTGCCGGCCAACAACGCCCTGCTTTGGGGCTCCCGCGGCACCGGCAAGTCGTCGCTGGTCAAGGCGCTGCTGAACAAGTTCGGCAAGGACGGGCTGCGGGTGATCCAGGTGGAGAAGGAAGACTTGATCTATCTGTCGGAAATCTTTTCCGCGGTGGAAGATCAGCCTTACCGCTTCATCCTGCTCTGCGACGATCTGACCTTCGAGGTTGGCGAACTCAGCTATAAAATGCTCAAGAGCGCTCTGGACGGCTCGGTTTATTCGGCGCCGGAGAACGTGCTGATCTATGTCACCTCCAACCGCCGCCATCTGCTCCCCGAATATGAAAGCGACCACCTCGGCGGCAAGTACGTCAAGGGGGAGCTGCAGCTCAGCGAGGCGATGGAGGAGAAGGTTTCCCTCTCCGACCGCTTCGGCCTTTGGGTGGCGTTTCATGCCTTTTCCCAGGAGCGCTATATTGACTCGGTGCGGCTTTGTCTGGAGCGCGAGTCCCGTCAGCGCAAGGTGGAGCTCCCCTGGACCAAGGAGTTGGAGCAGGAGGCGATCAAGTGGTCTCACGACAAGAGCAAGCGTTGTGGCCGCACCGCTTTCCAGTTCTCTAAGAACTGGGTCGGGCGTTACCTGCTTAAGCAGCAAGGGGGCTAGGCTCGGGGCGAGCTGGCCGAGGTTTAAATGAAAAAAGCGGGGCACCACCGAATTGATCGGTGGTGCCCCGCTGGCGTTTGACGGTTTCTGTTGGGCGGTTGGTTTAGAGTTTTTCCTTCTGCCGCTCTTCCACCCACATGTCAACCAGCAGTAGGGCGACGCCGACGCAGATCGCCGAGTCGGCGACGTTGAAGGCCGGCCAGTGATGCTGGAACCAGTGGACGTCGACAAAGTCGATGACCTCGCCGAGGCGGATGCGGTCGATGAGGTTGCCGATGGCGCCGGAGAAGATCAGCGCCAGGGCGAAGTGCAGCAGTTTCTGGTCGTCGCGCAGGCTGCGCAGATACCAGAGGATGCCGAGGGCGGCGAGGCTGGCGACGGCAATGAAAAAAGGGATGCGGAAAGAGCTGTCGGCGAGAATGCCGAAGGCCGCCCCCTTGTTGCGCACGTAGGTGATGTGGAAAAAGTTCTCCAGCACCGTCACCGACTCGTAAAGGGCGAAGCGGCTGTCGATGTAAAGCTTGGTCGCCTGGTCGAAGATCAGGATGACCAGGGTGACGATGCCGAGCAGACGATAACGGGACACGGGTTCTCGCGAAGGTAGTGGGAGGCTGCGGCAGGGACTTTTGTCCCCGCCGCAGCCTCGGATTGTGTGTCTTTAGCCGACCAATGCTTCCTGGCAGCGGTGACAGACGCTCGGGTGCTCGTCGTTCTGGCCGACGCTGGTGACGTAGTTCCAGCAGCGCTCGCACTTATCGCCCTGAGCTTTTTCGATCTTCACCTTGAGGCCTTTGACTTCTTCGCCGGCGATGGCGTCGGTCAGGCCTTCGACCAGTTCGGCCTGGGAGACGATGCAGAGGGTGGCCAGTTCACCGCGGTAGGCTTCAAGCAACTCGCGCCATTCGCCGGCCGGGGCCTCGATCAGCACCCGGGCGTCGAGGGAGTGGCCGATGAGTTTTTCAACCCGGGCCAGTTCCAGGGCCTTGGAGACGTCGGTGCGCACCGCCAGCAGGCGGTCGTAGCGGGCTTCGAGTTCGGAGTCGAGGAGCTTGGTCTCGAAGCGCGGAAAGCCGGCCAAGTGGACGCTCTCTTCCCGCTTGCCCGGCAGAAAGGCCCAGATCTCGTCGGCGGTGAAGGAGAGTACCGGGGCGATCAGTCGGGTGAGGGCATCGAGGATGCGGTACATGGCGGTCTGGGCGCTGCGCCGTGCCAGGCTTTGCGGCGGCGCGGTGTAGAGGCGATCCTTGAGCACGTCGAGGTAGAAGGCGCTCATCTCCACCGAGCAGAAGTTGTGCACCGCATGGTAGAGGACGTGGAACTGGTACTCGTCGTAGGACTTCTCCACCCGCCCGACCAGGCGCTCGAGCTTGGAGAGGGCCCAGCGGTCGATTTCCAGCAGGTCGCCATCGGGAACGCTGTCGGCGGCGGGGTCGAAGCCGGCGAGGTTGCCGAGGATGTAGCGGGCGGTGTTGCGAATCCGCCGGTAGGCATCGGAGAGGCGCAGCAGGATCTCCTGGCTGATGCGGATATCGTCCTGGTAGTCCTGGGCGGCGACCCAGAGCCGCAGAATCTCGACGCCGAATTTCTTGATCACCTCGTCGGGGGCGACCACGTTCCCCTGGCTTTTGGACATCTTCTTGCCGGCGCCATCGACCACGAAGCCGTGGGTCAGCACCGCCTTGTAGGGGGCGATGTCGCGGGTGCCGACGGAGGCGAGCAGGCTGGAGTGGAACCAGCCGCGGTGCTGGTCGCTCCCCTCCAGATACATGTCGGCCGGGGTGGAGAGGTAGTCGCGCTGTTCGAGCACTGCCGAGTGGGAGACGCCCGAGTCGAACCAGACGTCGAGGATATCCATCTCCTTGGTGAAAGAGCCGTGGTTGCACTTGGGGCAGCTGGTGCCGGCGGGGAGCAGTTCGGCCGCTTCCTTCTCGTACCAGAGGTCGGAGCCGCCCGTCTCGAACAGGTCGGCGATGTGGTGCATGATTTTGCCGTCGGCCAGGGCTTCGCCGCACTTCTCGCAGTAGAAGACAGTGATCGGCACCCCCCAGGAGCGCTGGCGGCTGATGCACCAGTCGGGACGGCCGGCGACCATGTTATGGATCCGCTCCCGGCCCCAATGGGGAATCCACTTGACCTGGTTGATCTGGGCCAGGGATTTCTCCCGCAGGCCGTTGGCCTCCATGGAGATGAACCACTGCTCGGTGGCGCGGAAGATCACCGGCTTTTTGCAACGCCAGCAGTGGGGGTAGCTGTGGGAGACCTTGCCGAGCTTGAGCAGGGCGCCGACCTCGTCGAGCTTGGCGCTGACCGCCTCGTTGGCCTCGGCCAGCTTCATGCCGCCGAACAGTTCCAGATCGTCCCGATAGCGGCCGTAGTCGTCGACCGGATTGTAGATCTCCAGGCCGTACTGCAGGCCGATGACGTAGTCTTCCTGGCCGTGGCCGGGGGCGGTGTGGACGCAGCCGGTGCCGGCCTCGAGGGTGACATGGTCGCCGAGGACGATCAGCGAATTACGGTCGTAGAAGGGGTGACGGCAGGACTGATTCTCGAAGGGGGCGCCGCTGAAGGTGGCCAGCACCTGGAAATCGGTAATCCCCACCGCTTTCATCACGGCCTGGTAGAGTCCCTCGGCCATCACCATGACATCGTCACCAGCCTCCACTGCCACGTAGGGGAGTTCGGGGTTGAGGGCGACGCCGAGGTTGGCGGGGATGGTCCAGGGGGTGGTGGTCCAGATGACGAAAGAAAGTTTTTTTCCCGCCAGCATCTCCAGCCCGGCCGGCAACTCTCCGGCGTAGGGGAACTTGACGTAGATCGACGGAGAGGTGTGATCGGCGTACTCGACCTCGGCTTCGGCCAGGGCGGTGACGCAGGAGGAGCACCAGTGGATCGGCTTCTTGCCTTTGAACAGGCCGCCGCGCTCGGCAAAGCGGGCCAGCTCCCGGGCGGTGGCCGCCTCGTAGCGGCTGTTCATGGTCAGGTAAGGATTGTCCCATTCCCCCAGCACCCCGAGGCGCTGGAACTCTTCGGACTGGATCTCGACCCACTTGGCGGCGTAACTGCGGCACTCTTTGCGCACCTGGGCCTTGGTCATCTCCTTTTTCTTGGAGCCGAGTTGCTTGTCGACCATCAGCTCGATCGGCAGGCCATGGCAGTCCCAGCCCGGCACGTAAGGGGCGTAGAAGCCCTGCATCCGGCGGCTCTTGACCACGATATCTTTGAGGATTTTGTTGAGGGCGTGACCGATGTGGGTGTGACCGTTGGCGTAGGGCGGGCCGTCGTGGAGGGTGAAGTTGGGCTTGCCGGCGCCGGCCGCCTCGATCTTCTGGTAGAGACCCATTGCCTGCCACTGCTTGAGCATCTCGGGCTCACGCACCGGCAGGTTGCCGCGCATGGGGAAATCGGTGACGGGCAGATTGAGCGTGTCTTTATAATCCATGGGGTTCCTCCCGGCTGGTCCGCGAAAAATCAAGTCATGTAAGGTAGCAAAGCGACTGGATAAGTCAAGGAAAAAGGCGGTTTTGCGGGGAGGTCGGGGTGGGGTGGGCGACCCTTGGCCAGGGAATCCTGGCCGCGGGTCGCCCCCATCCAGGTAGGGCTTAAGCGCTCAGGCGGGTGTCGTGAAAGGACCCTTGGCCGAGCGCCTGCAGGGTCTGGCGCAGCAGGGTGGAGATGCTGGTTCCGTGCTCCTTGGAGAGGTCTTGCAGGGCCTGCATCTCTTCGTCGTTGATGCGGCAGGAGATGATGTATTTTTTCGGATTCTCGACAGTCTTGCCCATGGTGAACTCCTTGGTTGAATGATGTAAGGGTGCAATTGCACAAATGTGTCAATTTGTTTTGTATACACCATTGCAAGGGGGTTGCCATGTTTTGAAATTTTCGATTAAATTCGTAAAACAACAACGAAAACAATTCGTTGTCGAGTATTTGCCAAGCCTTTCGCGGGTAGGTAACGCAGGGATGTCCGGACAAAAGGATACATCGACGAGACCTGTGCGACAAATCTGCCCACTGGTCGTGCCGTCTACGGCACAGTCTTGGAATCCTCAGTGGTGGGGGATTGACCGCGGGCCAGGAGCAGGTAGCCGAGGATGCCGGCCAGCAGGGAAGCGGCGAAGATGCCGACCTTGGCGTCGGTCACCAGTTGCGGGGTGACGAAGGCCAGGTTGGTGATAAACAGACTCATAGTGAAGCCGATTCCGCCCAGAACACCGACTCCGGCAATCTGCCGCCAGTTGACTTGCTGGGGCAGATCGGCCAGGCCGAGGCGCACCGCCAGCCAGCTGAAGAGAAAGATCCCCAGCGGCTTGCCGAGCAGCAGTCCGCTGGCGACCCCGATGGTGGCCGAGTTGGCGATGGACGCCTGCAGGTCGGCCAGGCTCAGAGAGATGCCGGCATTGGCCAGGGCGAAGATCGGCATGACCCCGAAAATCACCCAGGGGTGCATGGTATGCTCCATCCGCTGCAGCGGGCTCATGGTGTCGTGGCAGGTCGTCTCGAGGGCCAGCAGGGTGCCGAGGCGTTCGGCCTTGTGGAAGGGACCGGGAATCTGTTCAATGCTGCGATAACGCTCGAACAAGGTCCCTGAGCGGCCGAGAAACTCCTCCTCGGTGTAACGGGCGCGAACCGGGATGGTGGCCCCGATCAGCACTCCGGCCACCGAGGCGTGCACTCCCGATTTGAGCATGGCGATCCAGAGGGCAAGACCGAGCAGGGCGTAGTAGTTGGGATGTTGCAAACCGAGGCGATTGCAGAGGATCAGCAGCAGGAAAAACAGCGCCACCAACCCCAGCGCCAGCCAGGAGAGCTCGTCGGTGTAGAACAGGGCGATGACCAGCACTGCGCCGAGGTCGTCGACGATGGCGACCGCGGTCAGGAAGATTGCCAAGCTACGGGGAATGCGATCGCCCAGCAGCGCCAGAATCCCCAGGGCGAAGGCGATGTCGGTGGCCATCGGAATCCCCCAGCCCCGGGCCTCTGGCCCCTGCTGGTTGAACAGGGCATAGATCAGCGCCGGAATCAGCATGCCACCGAAGGCAGCAGCGATGGGGAGCGACGATTTGCGCAGCGAGGCCAGCTCGCCGGCCAGGAACTCCCGCTTGATCTCCAGACCGACGACGAAAAAGAACACCGCCATCAGCCCGTCGTTAATCCAGTGGCTGAGGCTTTTGCTGAGCCCAAATTCGTCGAATCCGATAGTCAGATGGGTGGCCCAGAGGCCGTGGTAGGCATCGCGCAACGGGGAGTTGGCGAGAACCAGCGCCATCACGGTCGCCCCGACCAACAGCAGGCCACCGGAGGCCTGGCCTTTGAAAAAGGCCTCGAAGGGTTGCAGCAGGCGGGAGAGTTTTAATGGCATGGCAATACCTGGCAGGTGGGAGTCATCATGGCTGAATTATGACGCGAATTGTTCCGGTGTAAAGTCGAAGGCGTCAGTCGGCGATGGTCAGGCCGAAGGGGCAATGGCTGCGCAAGGGGCAGGGTGAGCAGTGAGGCCGGCGTTTGTGGCAGTACTGCTTGCAGGTTTCGACAATCAGGGCGTGGTATTCGTTGAACAGGTCGCTGTCGTGGGGAAGCTCGGCCATGAACAGAGCGCGGATGGTGTCGTAGCTTTCCTCGCCCTGCAGCAGGCCGAGGCGGGTGAGCAGCCGGCGGGTGTAGGCATCGACCACGAAAGAGGGGCGGCCGCCGGCGTAGAGCAGGATTGAGTCGGCGGTCTCGGGGCCAACGCCCTTGAGGGAGAGCAGCTCCTGCCGCACCGTGTCGAGGTTGCCGCTGAGTAAATGGGCCAGCTCGCCTTCATGGTGGGCGACCAGGTGGGCGACGAACAGTTGCAATCGCTCGGCCTTCTGGCGGAAAAAGCCGGCCGGCCGGATCAGCTGCTGCAAGTCGGCTTCGCTTAGTTTGGCAATCGCCGACGGGGTCAGCGCCTGGGCCTGTTTCAGGTTGGCGATGGCATACTCGACATTACGCCAGGCGGTGTTCTGGGTGAGGATCGCGCCGATCACCACCTCGAAGGGGGTCTCGGCCGGCCACCAGTGCAGCGGGCCGAAATGGGCGGCCAGGCGTTCGCTGAGTTGCGGCAGGGTCAGGGAGAGGGGCTGTGTCATCGAGTCAGCGCTCTGCGGCCAACTGCGCCAGCCGGTCGGCGGCGACCTGATCGCCGTTGACCGCGAGGGTTTGCAGCGGTTGCGGCTGCGCGAGCAACTGTTCCAGCGCCGGACCCCACTCCCCTCGGCGCAGCTCGGCGTTGGAGATCTCCCTGCTGCGGGTGTAGCGCTGTAGACCTTCGACCAGCAGTGGCTCTTCCCGGAACTGGCCGCGGGAGGTGTAGAGGACAGCGGTATCATTGGCGATCGCCTCGGCGACGATGCCGTAACCCGGTTTGGTGATGACCACGTCGGCGGCCCGCACCAGTTCGGGGTAGGGGATCACACCCGAAGGGAGACTGCGCAGCCCTTCCTGCTGCCAGTCCTGCTCGGCTTCGGTCAGAAAGACCCAGTCGGAGAGTTTGGCCAGGGGGGCGAAATCATACCCCTGCAGGCCGAAACCGCCAAAGGAGATCAGGGCCAGCCGTTTGCCTTCGGGGATGCCGAGCTGCCGGCGGACCTCGGCCGGCTGCCGCTGGCCACGGCGGGCCACCAGCGGCAACTCCTCGCAGCGGGGAATGGCGGTGGTCGGGGCGCCGAAGGGGAGGCGCAGCAGCAGCTCGCCCTGGCGATAGTTGGCGGCCACCGACTCCAGCACATCGTCATAACCCGGGTGGGTTTCGGCCAGGCCGGCGTAGATCCAATCCCAGGTGAAGTTGGCCAGACCCACCACCGCAACCCCGGCCCGGGCGGCGGCGGCAAACGCCAGCGGCGGGATGTCGGCGACCACCAGATCGATCCGCTTCTGGATCAGAGAGGCAGCTTCTGCCGCCATCAGGGCGGGCGCCCGTTCGGCGTAGAAGGCGCGGCAGGCTTGCAGGGTCGGTTCGGCCTGCAGCACCAGGCTGTCCTGCTGCAGCACCCCCAGATCGAGACTCAGCCGCCGTACCGGCACGCTGGGGTCGAGATAGCCGGCGAAAAACCAGGGGTGGGCGTCGGAGACCACCTCGACGCTGCACTCAGGGTGACGGCGGCGAAGGCAGTTGATGATCTGACAGGCGCGGCTGGCATGGCCGAGGCCGTGGCCGGTGATGTAATAGCGTAAGCGAGGCATGGGGAGTTAGATAGCACAGGGTGGCGGTCGGAACAAGGGGCTAGGGTGGAAATCGCTCGCCTGCGACTGGACGCGCCTGCAAAATTTGGTAAATTCTCTCTTTCAGGTTAAACGACCCGGTTGCGGTGGCAGCCAGCGGTGGTGAAAACCGTCAGGGAGATAAGGCATGGATGCGATGTTTTGCTTCCAGTGCGAGCAGGCAGCGCACGGGAGCGGATGCACCAAAATCGGGGTCTGCGGCAAACAGCCGGAGGTGGCAGCGCTGCAGGATCTGCTGGTCTACGGTCTCAAGGGGCTGGCCTTCTGGGCCCATCAGGCCCGGCTGAAGGGGGCTCGGACGCAGGCAGTGAATCTGTTTACCGTCGAAGGGCTGTTTGCCACCGTGACCAATGTCGATTTCGATCCGTGCGAGCTCGAGACCCTGATACGGCGCTGCGCCGTGCTGCTGCGGCAAGCGCAAGAGCTGTTCGAAAAAACCAACAGCGGCCCCTATCCTGGCCCGCTCCCTGCCGCAGCAAAAAATGGCCGACTGCCGCCGGGGCGTGAAGCTCTGGTCGCCGCCGGCGGACGGCATGGGGTCAAGGATTCGCGGCTGGCCCCCGATATCAATTCGGCCCGGGAACTCCTGGTCTACGGCTGCAAAGGGCTGGCCGCCTACGCCGATCATGCCCATATTCTCGGCTATGACGACGACTGCATTTACGCATTTATCCACAAAGCCCTGGCCGCCACCCTCGAGGCCGATCTGGCTCTGGAGGCTCTGGTTGAGCTGGCGCTGGAGTGTGGCCGGGTCAACATCGATTGCATGGGGATGCTCAACCGCGGCCATATGGAAACCTACGGCTCGCCGGAGCCGACCCTGGTCGATCTCGGCAGCCGGGCCGGCAAGGCGATTCTGGTCTCCGGCCATGATCTGAAAATGCTCGAAGAGCTGCTTAAACAGACCGCAGGCAAGGGAATTAATATCTACACCCACGGCGAGATGCTGCCGGCTCACGGCTATCCCGGGCTGAAAAAATATCCCCACCTGGCCGGCAACTACGGCGGCGCCTGGCAGGATCAGGCCAAGGAGTTCGCCCAGTTCCCAGGCGCGATTATTTTCAACACCAACTGCATTCAGCGCCCGGCCGAGATTTATCACCAGCGACTCTTCACCTGGGGGCTGGTGCGCTGGCCCGGGGTCAGCCATGTCTCTGGCTGGGATTTTTCCGCGGTGATCGCCAAGGCCCTGGAGTGCCCGGCGCTCCCCGAGGCACCCGGGCAAAAAATCCTGACCGGTTGCGGTCACAACGCGGTGCTCGGGCTGGCCGAGCCGATTGTTGCCGCGGTCAGGAAGGGAGAGATCCGTCACCTGTTTCTGGTTGGCGGCTGTGACGGCGCCAAACCGGGACGCAATTATTTTACCGAGTTCGCCGAGCAGGCACCGAAGGATACCCTGATCCTGACCCTGGCCTGCGGCAAATATCGCTTCAACAAACGCGATTTCGGCCAGATCGGCGACATTCCCCGGTTGCTCGACCTTGGCCAATGCAACGACGCCTACTCGGCGATCCGGATCGCCAGGGAGCTGGCCGCTGCCATGAACTGCGAAATCAACCAGCTGCCGCTGTCGCTGGTTCTTTCCTGGTACGAGCAGAAGGCGGTGGTGATTCTGCTCTCTCTGCTGCATCTGGGTATCCGCAATATCCGTCTCGGGCCGAGCTTGCCGGCGTTTCTGACCCCGGCGGTGTTGAATCTCCTGGTCGACAGCTATGCCTTGACCCCGACCGGAAATGCTCAGGAGGATTTGCAGCAGATTCTTGGCTAACCCGAAGCCCTTCTTTTTACCCCCATCCTTGATTTTCTCTCCGCGTTCCCTCCCTCTCTTAGCGTCTCTGAGTTGTGCCCTGGATTTCTGACTCAGCCGTGCCGACCGGCCCGGGCGAGTACCGCCAGCGTGATCGCGGCGGCGCCGCCGTCGAGGAGCACCCGGCTGCATTCCCGGGCGGTGGCGGTGGTGGTGACGACATCGTCGATCAGCAGAATGTGCTGGCCCTGCAGTGGCTCGCTCAAGCCAAAGGCCTGGCGCAGGTTGGCTTGGCGCAGCGCGGCGTTCAAGCCTTGCTGCGGCGGTGTCGGCCGGATGCGGCGGAGCCGGCGGGATTGCAGCGGGATTTTGAGCTCGCGGCTGAGCACCCGGGCCAGCAGCAGCGACTGGTTGTAGCTGCGCTGGCGCAATCGGTCCGGATGCAGCGGGACCGGCAGGATCAGGTCGAATTCGGCAGGATTGGCGGTTTCCCGCAACCGGTCGGCCAGCAAGCGGCCAAAGGGGCGATCGAGATCGAGGCGGCCGTGGTATTTGAAGTTGGTGATCGCTTCCCGCAAGCTGTCGGCATAGGGGCCAAGGGCGTGGATGCGCTCAAAGGGGGGTGGTTGACGCAAACAGGGTTCGCAGTGGTGGTCGGTGCCCCCCTCGGTCGGATAGGGAAGGGAGCAGCGGGGGCAACAGGGGGGTGACGGCGGCAGCAGAGCGGCCAGGCAACTGGGACAGAAGGGGGGATGGGGCGCGGGGCCGAGAAGCGTGCTGCACAAGGGGCAGGCGGCGGGGAGCAGCAGATCGAACAGGCCGGTCAGTTCGCGGCGCAGCAGTCGGGCCAGGTCCACCGGCGTCCTCGTAAAAAAGCCGGGGCCGGGAAAATTCCCCGGCCCTGGTAGGTCAGTTTGGTTGCAGCAGCGAGCGGCCGGTCATCTCCGCCGGTTGCTCGAGGCCGAGCATTTCCAGCAGGGTCGGAGCGATATCCGCCAGTCGACCGGGGCGCAGTTTCGCTTGGGGCCGGCTTGGATCAACCAGGATCAGCGGGACCGGGTTGGTGGTGTGGGCGGTGTGGGGCTTGCCCCGTTCATCGGCCATCTGTTCGCAGTTGCCATGGTCGGCGGTGATCAGCAGACTGCCTCCGGCGGCGAGGATGGCATCGATCACCCGCCCGGCACAGCGGTCAACGGTTTCCATCGCCTCGATGGCCGCAGCCAGCACTCCGGTATGACCGACCATGTCGGGATTAGCGAAATTGAGGATGATGAGGTCGTAGCGGCCGCTGGCGATGCGGGCCAGCACTTCGTCGGTCAGGGCCTCGGCGCTCATCGACGGTTTCAGGTCGTAGGTGGCGACTTCTTTGGGGGAGGGAATCAGGGCCCGGTCTTCATGGGCAAAAGGGGTTTCGCTGCCGCCGTTGAAGAAAAAGGTGACGTGGGCGTACTTCTCGGTTTCGGCGATCCGCAGCTGGTTCATGCCGGCCTCGGCGACCACCTCGCCGAGCAGGCGGCGGGGAGTCTCGGAGTCGAAGGCAATGGGGAGGCCGAAGGTTTCGTCGTACTCGGTCAGGCAGACATAGGCCGCCAGTTCAAGGGCGGGGCCGCGGGCAAAACCGGGGAAATCCTTCTGGGTAAAGGCTCGGGTGATTTCCCGGGCCCGGTCGGAGCGGAAGTTGAAACAGATCAGCCCGTCGCCGGCAGTGACGGGGGCGACGGCAGCGCCTTGGCTCTGGATCACCCGCGGTTCGACAAACTCATCGGTCTGGCCGGCAGCATAGGCCCCTTCAATTGCTTCGGTGCTGCTGGCGACGGCAAGGCCGGCACCCTCCACCATCGCCCGGTAAGCCTTCTCCACCCGCGACCAGCGGTTGTCCCGGTCCATGGCGTAGAAGCGACCGGTGACCGTGGCCAGCTTGCCGGCACCGAGTTGCTGCAACTTGGCTTCGAGTTCGGCCAGATAGCCGGCGCCGCTTTGCGGCGGGGTGTCGCGGCCATCGAGGAAGGCGTGGATAGCGATCTTCTGCAGCCCCCGGTCCCGGGCCATCTGCACCAGGGCATAGAGATGACTGTTGTGGGAATGCACCCCGCCGTCGGAGAGCAGCCCGTGCAGATGCAGGGTCCCTCCGCTGGCGCGTACTGCATCGATGGCGGCGAGCAGAGTCGGGTTGCTGAAGAAGTCGCCGTCAGCGATACTTTTGCTGATCCGGGTGAAATCCTGGTAGATGATGCGGCCGGCGCCGATATTGAGATGCCCCACCTCCGAATTGCCCATCTGCCCCTCGGGCAGGCCGACATTCAGCCCCGAGGCGCCGATCTCGGTGGTTGGGCAGTCCCGCAACAAGGCGTCGAGCCTGGGGGTGTTGGCCAGGCAGACGGCGTTGTTGTCGCAGCTCGGGTTGATCCCCCAGCCGTCGAGGATGACCAGCGCGACCGGCTGTTTCATTCCTCGATCCATTCCTGGCGCTCACCGTGGTGAATTTCCCGGGTCTCGATGAGCTTGGCAGCCTGGATCGCCTTGCGATCGCTGAGGCTGAAGCTCCCCCAGGTGCCGCAGTCGGAACAGCGGCTCTGCCAGTCGGCGGCTTGCTCGCCGCAGCTGTCGCAGACATAGGCCAGGCGCAGCTTGGTGTTGACCCCGAGGGCCTTTTTGTATTCGTTGATCGATTCATCGATGCGGTTACGGCGGCGATGGGCCTCGGCCAGCAGCAGATGCAGCTGCGGGGTGTCGACCCCGGCGCTCTCCACCAGGTAGAGCTGCTCAAGGGCCTCATCGACCATTTCCAGCCGCAGGCAGAGCTTGCCGAAGAACAGCCGCAGCATCAGGTCTTCGGGCTGTTGCAGCACCGCGGCCCGGTAGAAGCCGAGCAGCGAGGCCGGATCTTCGGCTTCCATATAAAGATCTTCCAGGCGGGAGAGGAAAATGCTCTTACCCAGGGTCTGATAACCCTCCTGCCAGGTCCGCACTGCCTCGTCCCGACGGCGGTTGGCGCGGAACACGTCACCGAGGGAGACGTAGGCCGGAATGAACTTGGAGTCCTGCTTGAGAATATCCTTGAACTCGCTCTTGGCCTGGTCGAGCTGACCTTCGGCAAAGGCCAGGCTGGCCACTTCGTAGCGCAGGGCCAGGCGAATGTCGGCCTCTTTCTGCTGATCTTTTTCGTGGGTCCCGACCTTGAGCAGGCGGTTCTGCAGCTCCAGCGCCTGCCGCCAGCGGAAACTCTGCATATGGCGGTCGCGCAGCGAACGCAGCGCTTTGCGGTTATCCCGCTCCAGGGCGAGGATATCCTCATAAGCCTTGCAGGCATCCTCATCCTTGTTCATCTCTTCGAAAGTTGCCGCCAGCTTGAACAGCACCTCGACATTCTTCCCTTCCAGATGCCGGGCCTTCTGCAGAAGGGTGACCGCTTCCTGCGGGTTGCCCTGCTGCAGATGTACGCTGGCTAGAGCAATCAGGGTTTCGGTCCGCGCCGGATCCCGCTCTTGGGCTCGCTGCAGTAGAGAATGGGCCTTTTTGACGTCGCCGGAAAGCAGGCGTCCCACCCCTTCACGGTAGATGGCCGAAACCTCCCGGGCCTTTTTCTCCACCCGGCCGTGCTTCCAGTGCTTCATCAGGTGGGCCATGGTGCCGTAGAGATGGACCAGGTAGCCCAGGGCCAGACCGAGCAGCAGCGCCGAAATCACCACCAGAGCGACGGAATAGGTCACCGATTCGCCTGGATAGAAAAACAGCGTCACTTCCTGCGGGTTGAGCCCGGAGAAGTAGATGAAGAAGGTGAGGAAGAGAATAACCAGCAGTAAAAACGACATCAGTGTCATGAGCTTCTCCTGGGCGACGGGGCGAGGGCTCGCAGGTCAGAGGGGATAATCAAGACCGGGTCAATCCCCTTCGCCGAACTTTTCAACATCGGTTTTGCAGTCGATGCAGTAGCGGGAAAACGGACGGACTTCCATTCGTTTGGGGGCGATTTCTTCTTCGCAGCGCTGGCAGACGCCATACTCGCCATTGGCCAGACGCTCAAGAGCCGCATCGATATCGCGGATCTTCTGCCGCTGGTTCTCGCTCAGGTTGAGCAGCACGTCGCGGTGGTAGGTGTTGTAGGCCATATCGCCGATGTCGGGAACCGCATCCTGCCCGAGTTCCCGCGAGGCGACCGCCGCCGATTGAATCTCCTGCATCAATCCGCGGCGCAGTTGCAGCAGGCGCTCCTTGGACAGTTTAAGCTGTTGGTCATCCATCCAGATGGTCTCCTCGTTGTTCGTCCGGGTCTTTAGCGGTTGTGATAGGGCTCGTGACGCACAATGGTAAAGCCTCGATAGATCTGCTCAAGCAGCAGCAGGCGGGCCAGCTGATGTGTCAGGGTCATGGCCGAGAGCGAGAGCAGCAGGTCGGCGCGTTGCTTGACTGCTGCACTCAGGCCGTAAGCGCCGCCGATGACCAGAACCCATTCCGCAGTCCCTTGGACCATGTGGCGCTCGAGCAGGGCGGCCAAATCTTCGGAGCTTTGCGCTGCCCCCTCTTCGGCGAGAACGATCACCCAGGCGTCCGGGCCGATCTTCTCCAGAATCCGCTCCCCTTCCCGGTCGCGGATATAGCGGGGGTCAGCTTTCTTCCCCCCGGCTTTTTCCTCTTTGAGTTCCAGAACCGTCAGCGGCGCATAGCGGCGGATGCGGCTGGTGTACTCCTCGGCGCCCTCTCTGAGATAGCTCTCGGAGAGTTTGCCGACGCAGAGCAGGCGCAGTTTCACGAAGCCTGGTCCGCTGCTCCCTCGGCAGGGAGGGGGATCTCTGCGGCGTCGGTCCAGAGGCCGTCCAGGTCGTAAAAGTGACGGACCGACTCCTGAAAGATGTGAACCATAACGTCGCCGTAGTCGATCAGCACCCAGCGGCCTTCTTTCATCCCTTCGACCCCGAGGGGGAGGGTGTCGTGTTCTTTTTTCAGTCCCAGATGGACGGAGTCAGCCACCGATTGAACCTGACGGTCGGAACGGCCGGTGCCGATTACCAGGTAATCGGTGAGGGTGGAGAGGCCTTTGACTTCGAGGATGCGCAGGTCGACGACTTTTTTGTCAAGGGCGTAGCTGGCGCAGAGTAGAGCACGGTCTTTTGACTGCAAGGGGGTTTTACCTTTCCTGCTCCCGGTAAAGACCGTGGGCAGCGATATAATCGGCGACGGTCGGCGGGACGAGGTAACGCGTGGAGCGTCCCGTGCCGACCAGGTGGCGGATCTGGGTGGATGAGATGTCGAGACGCGTTTCCTCGACGAAAATTATCGATGTACCACAGCGATGAGACAGCGTTTTTGCGCCGCAATCATAGCAGAACTCGCCCCGCATGGCAACCGGCAGCAGCTCCCGGGGGTCACCGGAAAAGACCCCGGGGCGGGTGGCGACGACAATGTGGGTCAGAGTGAACAGCCGGGCGTAATCGTGCCATAGCGGCAGGTCTCGAAAAGAGTCGAGACCGATGATGAAATAAAAGCGATCTCCCGGATGGCGCAGCCGCAGCAGTTCCAGGGTGTCGACGGAATAACTCTTGCCCGGTCGTTCGCCTTCGATGGCGCAGAGGCGAAAGTCGGGGTGGTCGGCAATCGCGGCCTCAACCATGGCGCAGCGATCGGCAAAGGGGACCGCTTCCGCCGGGTGTTTGTGAGGCGGTACGCTGGCCGGCAGGAACAGCACCCGGTCGAGGCGGCAGGCCTCCCGCACCTCTTCGGCGACCCGCAAGTGGGCCTGGTGGATGGGGTTGAAGGTGCCGCCGAAAATGCCGAGGTTCATAGACTCTCGCCTAAGGCCTGACCTGGCCATCGCCAAGGACCACGAATTTGCGAGTGGTCAGATCCTCCAGGCCCATCGGGCCGAAGGAGTGCAGCTTGCTGGTGGAGATGCCGATTTCGGCGCCGAGACCGAGCTGGTTGCCGTCGGAGAAACGCGAAGAGGCGTTGACCATCACCACACTGGAGTTGACTTCCCGCAAAAACCGCTGGGAATTGCCATAATCGCGGGTGACGATGACCTCGGTGTGCAGCGAGCCGTAGCGCTGGATGTGAGCGATGGCCTCGTCGAGATCGTCCACCACCTTGACAGCCAGGATCAGCTCGAGGAACTCCATTCCCCAGTCTTCTTCCACGGCGGCGATGATCTGCGGGGCGAATGCCCGGGTCACCGGGCAGCCGCGCAGTTCCACCCCGTGGTTGCGGAAGACTTCAGCAATGTAGGGGACGAAGGTTTCGGCGATATCTTTGTGGATCAGCAGCGTCTCCATGGCGTTGCAGACCCCGGGTCTCTGAACCTTGGCGTTGACGCAAATCTTCTCCGCCACTTCGTAGTCGGCGCTGGCGTCGATGAAGGTGTGGCAGACCCCTTTGTAATGTTTGATCACCGGAATCCGCGAGTGCTCGCTGACAAAGCGGATCAGCCCTTCGCCGCCGCGGGGGATAATCAGGTCGATCTCGTCCTCGAGCTTGAGCAGTTCGGTGATGGCGTTGCGGTCGCTGGTGGTGACCACCTGCAGCGCCCCTTCCGGCAGGCTCATGCGCTTGAGTTCCCCCTGCAGCAGAGCGCCGATGGCGCTGTTGCTGTGCAGGGCTTCGGAGCCGCCGCGAAGGATGACGGCATTGCCGCTTTTCAGGCACAAGCCGGCGGCGTCGGCGGTGACGTTGGGGCGCGATTCGTAGACGATGCCGATGACCCCGAGGGGGATGCGCATCCGCCCGACCTGAATGCCGTTGGGGCGCCGCCACATGCCGGTGATCTCGCCGACGGGATCGGGCAAGGCAGCGACTTCCCGCAGGCCGTCGGCCATGGCCTTGATCCGGGCTTCGTCGAGGGTCAGGCGGTCGAGCATGGCCGGGGCCATCCCCTTGTCGCGGGCGTCGGCCAGGTCTCGTTCATTGGCCTCGATCAGGCCGGTGGTTCCGGCCTCAAGGGCCGCAGCCATGCGGAGAAGCAGGCTGTTCTTGACTTCACTGGAAAGGATTGCGAGGCGGCGCGAAGCGTTTTTAGCCTGCTGGGCCAGTTGCAGCATGTCGTCCCGTACGCTCATGTTCAACTCCTGTGCAAGGGGGCGGTTCAGTCCTCTTCCTCATCCTGATGCAGCACCAGGTTGTCACGGTGGACCACCTCGTCTCCGTATTTATAGCCGAGGACCTCGTTGATTTCCGAAGATTTCTTGCCCATGATCCGCAGCAGTTCCGGCAGGGTGTAGTTGATGACCCCCTTGGCGAACTCACGGCCGTTGAGATCGCACAGCCGCACCGCATCGCCGCGCTCAAATCCCCCCTCGACCCCCTGGATCCCCGAAGGTAGCAGGCTCTTGCCGTGATTGACCACCGCCCGCACTGCGCCGTCGTCGACGAACAGTTTGCCGCGGGGTTTTTTGGAAAAGGCGATCCAGTGCTTTTTCGCCGCCATGCGGTCGGTCGCTGGCAGAAAGTAGGTTCCCAACTGTTCGCCGTCAAACAGTCTCACCAGGGTGTGGGGGGTGCGGCCGTTGACCACCACCGTGCCAACGCCATAGAGGGAGGCGCGTTTGGCGGCTTTGATTTTGGTGGTCATGCCGCCGGTGCCGACCTCCGAGCCTGAATCCCCGGCCATCGCCTCGACTTCATCGGTGATCGAGTTGACCTCGGGGATCAATTTCGCCCCCGGGTCTTTGCGTGGGTCGCGATCGTACAGGCCGTCGACGTCGGAGAGAATCACCAGCAGATTGGCTTCGGCCAAGTTGGTGACCAGGGCGGAGAGGTTGTCGTTGTCGCCGAAGCGGATTTCGTCGACCACCACCGTATCGTTCTCGTTGATGATCGGCACGATGCCGAACTCCAGCAGGGTCATCAGGGTGTTGCGGGCATTGAGGTAGCGGCGGCGATTGGCCAGATCGTCCCGGGTCAGCAGCACCTGGGCAACCTTGTGGCCGTGGCCGGCGAAGGCATCCTTGTAGGCCCGCATCAGCAGGCTCTGGCCGATGGCTGCGGCGGCCTGCTTCAGCGGAATGGTCTGCGGGCGGCCACTGATGCCGAGTTCCCCCTTGCCGGCGGCAACCGCCCCGGAGGAGACGATGATCACCTCGTAGCCGCGCTGACGCAGTTGATGGACATCGCTGCAAATCGAACCGATGATGGTTTCGTTGAGGCCGTCGGACTCGGCGATCACTCCGCTTCCGACCTTGATAACCACCCGTTTTACATAAGAAAGAAGGTTTTTCCGCATGCCGCAGGGCTTTCAGGGAAATAATTGCGATTTCATGAAAAACGGGTTGCTATCCTAACCCTGCCCAGGGTTGAAGTCAAGGTCAGGGGGCGCGGTTTTTGCTGCTTCCCGGCGGGCTTCCAGCAGTTCGGCAATAGCCTGAATCAAGGCTGGCACGCCGTCGCCGGTGACCGCGGAGAGCGGGAAAACCCGGTAGCCCTGCTCTTCGAACCAGGGGCGGATCTCCTCGGTCAGCTCGCGGACCTCGGTGATGTCCTGCTTGGAGAGGACCACCAATTGAGTCTTCGCCAGCAGTTCCGGATTGTGGCGACCGAGTTCCCGGTTGATGGTGGCAAAGGCATCTTTCGGATCTCCCTCCTGCATCGAAGAGAGGTCGACCAGGTGTAGAAACAGGTCGGTGCGTTCGACGTGGCGCAGGAATCTGGTGCCAAGACCGTGCCCTTCGCTCGCCCCTTCAATCAGGCCGGGAATATCGGCCATAACGAAGGATTTGTAGCCGCCGTAGGGGACGACGCCGAGGTTGGGAACCAGCGTGGTGAAGGGGTAATCGGCGATCTTCGGCCGGGCCGCGGAGACCGAGCTGATCAGCGTCGATTTGCCGGCGTTAGGCAGGCCTACCAGGCCGACATCGGCCAGCAGCTTGAGTTCCAGACGCAGGATGCGCTCTTCCCCTGGCATCCCCGGTTGTACATGACGGGGTGCGCGGTTGGTGCTGGTGGCGAAGCGGGCATTGCCGCGTCCCCCCATCCCGCCCTTCATCAGCAGAATCTCTTGGCCGGGGGTGATCAGGTCGGCCAGCAGTTCTCCGGTTTCGGCATCGAATATCAAGGTTCCGGTGGGGACCAGGATGTTCAGCGATTCGCCGGCCTTGCCGTGCATGTTCTTGCCGCGGCCATGGGCGCCGCGCTCAGCCTTGTAGTGGACCTTGTAGCGAAAGTCGAGCAGGGTGCTCAGCGCTTCGTCGACACGAAACCAGACGTGGCCGCCATCGCCACCGTCGCCGCCGTCGGGGCCGCCCAGGGGGATAAATTTTTCCCGGCGGAAAGAGAGACAGCCGCGGCCGCCGTCGCCGGACTTTACGTGGATTTTGACTTCATCGACGAATTTCATGGGTTTTCATTCCTGGGAAATCAGAATTCAGAATTCAGGAGGTCGAAGAACTGAAGACATCTTCTGGATTCCGGATTCTGACTCTTGGATACTTTCTTTTATTACAAAAAAGCCCGAAGTTCCGCGTGCGGACCTCGGGCTTTTTTGTGGTTCTTGATGTGGCAGAGTGGATCAGACAGCGTAGACGCTGACTTTTTTCCGGTCTTTGCCTTTGCGCTCGAACGTCACCACGCCGTCGACCAGTGCGAACAGGGTGTAATCCTTGCCGCAGCCGACGTTGTTACCGGGGTGAACGGTGGTGCCGCGCTGACGGACCAGGATCGAGCCGGCGGTGACCGTCTGGCCACCAAAACGCTTGACTCCCAAGCGTTTGCCGGCGCTGTCGCGGCCGTTGCGGGAGCTACCGACGCCTTTTTTGTGAGCCATGGGTCTTCTCCTTAAATCTCGATGCCTTGAATTTTCAGGCGGGTGATGGGCTGACGGTGTCCATAGGCCTTGCGATAGCCTTTGCGCCGTTTCGAGTGGAAGACCAGGACTTTCTTGTCCTTGTCCTGCTCGACGATCTGCGCTTTAACTTTCGCGCCGGGCAATAGAGGTGCTCCGATTTTAACCTCTTCTCCGCCAACCATGAGGACTTCGTCCAGTTCGATGATATCGCCTACCGAACCTTCCAGTTTCTCGACCTTCAACAGGTCGCCTTCGGATACTTTGTACTGCTTTCCTCCGGTTTTGATCACCGCATACATACTTTTGTCACCTCGCTCTCGCATTTTTTTGGGTCTGACCAGTAACGGGGCACTTTATTCGCCATAAAATGGTTTGTCAAGAAAAATCGCCTAGCCGGGGAGGATTTCGAACTGTTCCTGGTGAAATCCCGGACGGGCGTTGATGGCGATCTGTTTCTGGTAACGGTTCTCCAGCTCCTCGATGCCGTGGCGTTCTTCATCAGAAAGCAGCGTGGCGATGTCGGGGTGGACCAGCAGGGTGACCCGGTAACCGGGCAGCCCTTTGAGTTCGCGATGCAGTTCGCGGAAGATTTCGTAGGCCATGGTGGTGCGGCTCTTGATCGAACCTTTCCCCTCGCAGTAGGGGCAGGGTTCGCAGAGGGTGCGGCCGATGCTTTCGCGCACCCGCTTGCGGGTCATTTCCACCAAACCGAGCTCGGAAATTTTCAGGATATTGGTCTTGGCCTTGTCGATCTTGAGGGTTTCCTCGAGGGCCGAGTGGACCTTGTCGCGGTGGGCTTCCTTCTCCATGTCGATAAAGTCGATGATGATCAGCCCGCCGATGTTACGCAGTCGCAGCTGAAAGGCGACTTCCTTGACCGCTTCCAGATTGGTCTTGAGGATGGTGTCTTCCAGGTTGTGTTTGCCGACGAAGCGGCCGGTGTTGACGTCGACGGCGGTCAAAGCCTCGGTCTGCTCGATGATGATATAGCCGCCGCTCTTGAGCCAGACCTTGCGCCCCAGGGCGCGGGCGATTTCGACTTCCAGGCCGAAGGCGTCGAAGATCGGCTCATGGTCACTGTAGAGTTCCACCGGGATCGCTGCTTTCGGCATCACTGCGGCGATGAAACTGACGATCTTCTCATGCTCCCGGGGGGAGTCGACCACGATGCGGCGCACATCCTCGGTGAGAATATCCCGCAGAACCTTGCTGGTCACGTCGAGATCCGAATGGATCAGGCAGGGGGCGCCGGTGAGCTCCTTGCGGCTGGCAACCTCACGCCAGAGGGCGACCAGCACATCCATGTCCCCCCGCAGGTCCTGCTCGCTCTTGCCTTCGGCCGCGGTGCGGACGATGAAGCCGGTCCCTTCGGGGCGAATGGTTTCCACCGTCAGCCGCAGCCGGGCTTTCTCGTCATCGTCCTCGATCCGCCGGGAGATGCCGACATGGTCGACGGTCGGCATGTAGACCAGATGCCGGCCGGGCAGGGAGATGTGGGCGGTAATCCGTGCCCCCTTGGTGCCGAGGGGCTCTTTCGCCACCTGCACCAGGATCTCCTGACCTTCCTGCAGCAGACTCTCGATCGGCGGGTAGGATTCTCCCTCTTCCGCGCCGTTGTCGCTGTGTTTGTGTCCCTGCGGCCCCCCCTCGATGAATTGTTCCACCGCTTCCATTTCGGCGAGGACGTCGGCGACGTAGAGGAAACCCGCCTTTTCCAGGCCGATGTCGACGAAGGCTGCCTGCATGCCGGGGAGTACCCGGATCACCCGGCCTTTGTAAATGTTCCCCACAATGCCCCGTTCCCGGTTGCGCTCGATGTAGAGTTCGGCGATGTGACCGCTCTCCAGCAGCGCCACCCGGGTTTCGTGGGCGGTGGTGTTAATGACCAGCTCTTTGGTCATGGTGCCTCCTGTTGCGCGAAAAGAGTTCATATATGTAAAAACGAAAACCTTTTAAATTGTTTCAGGGAGATCCACAGCCACCTCACGCAGCAGAGTGGCTAGCTTGCGGATGCGCAGGCTGCGGGTCTGCTCCAGGTCCAGGCCAAGCAGGTGCCCGGCGAGCAGAGTCGGGCTGCCTTTGCCCAGAACCATGCGCAGAGTGCCGTCCTCCAGGTCGAGGGCGCGAACCTCGCGGCGCAGATCGACCTCCACCGGCTTGCCCGCTTTGAGTTTTTCCACCAGCCGGGTTTCGGCGGCGAGAAAATCCGCGACCCGCGCAGCCAGGTCGGCCGGGATGACTTCGGGCAGGGTCAACTGGTAAACCACCGCCTCGGTCATGGCCGCACTGGACGCGGTGCGCCAGGGGAGTGCGACCCCTTCAAGAACCCGGAAGCCGCTGGGGAGCTCGGCATTGAGCGCCTCGACGGTCTGTTGGGCGGTCCAGGGCTGATACAGATCGAAGTCGATGATTTCGGCGTCGCTTTCCACTCCCGTCGGCAGGGCGTCAGGGAAGGAGATCCGCGGTGCCGGGTGGAAACCGCCGGAGAAACGGACCGGAATCCCGGCGCGGCGGACGGCGCGGTGGACCACGGTCATGAATTCGAGATGGGCGACGAAACGGGCGCCGCCGTCTTTGCGCAGTCGCAGTCGCAGTTTGTAGCGCGCCTCCTCATCGTCGGCCGGCAGCGGTTGCGGCGGGGTGGCCGGCAGGTCGAATTCGCCATGGGCGCCAACCCGCATCCGCAACTCTTCGAAATTGCAGACCCCGCAGTTGGAGCAGTCACCGTCACGGCAGTCGGGGGTGTAGGTCTCGGTCAGGGATTTGTGGCGCTCGGCGGCGAAAAAAGTTTTCGGCAGGCCGCAGTCGATGTGATCCCAGGGGAGCACTTCGTCCTCATCCCGCTGGCGCAGATACCAGGCCGGGTCGAGACCGGCGGCGGCGAAGGCCTGCTGCCAGAGCTCGAAATTGAAATGTTCGCGCCAGCCGTCGAAGCGGCAACCGAGAGCCTGGGCTTTTTCCAGCACCGCGCCGAGGCGGCGGTCGCCGCGGGCGAAGACCCCTTCCATGAAGGAGAGCTGGGCCTCGTGCCATTTGAGTCGCAGTTTTTTATGCCGCAGGCCGTCGCGCAGAAGCCGCTGGCGCTGCAGGGTCTCTTCGATGCTGAGTTGGGCTTCCCACTGAAAGGGGGTGTGGGCCTTGGGGACGAAGGTCGAGACCGAGACGTTGACATCGCACCCCCCTTGGGTCCCCTTGCCGGAGCGCTTGACTCGGGCCGAGAGGTCGATGATCCCCTGCAGGTCTTCCTGCGTCTCCGTCGGCAATCCCATCATGAAATAGAGCTTGATGATCCGCCAGCCGAGACTGAAGGCGCTGCCGGTGGCGTCGAGAAGATCGGCTTCGCTGATCCCCTTGTTGATGACGTTGCGCAACCGCTCGCTGCCGGCCTCGGGGGCCAGGGTGAAGCCGGTCTTGCGCACCTTCTTGACCTCTTCCATCAGCTCCGGAGTGAGGGAGCCGACCCGCATGCTGGGGAAGGAGACCGCAACCTTTTCCTCGGCGTAGCGCTTCATCAGCCCCTTGATCAGAGGCTCGATGCAGCTGTAGTCGCCGGTGGAGAGGGAGAGCAGTGAGACCTCTTCGTAGCCCGAGTGGGACAGGGAGCTGTCGATCGCCTCGGCGATCCGCTGCGGGCTGCGCTCGCGCACCGGGCGGTAGATGTAACCGGCTTGGCAGAAGCGGCAGCCGCGGGTGCAGCCGCGGGCGATTTCCATCGCCACCCGGTCGTGGACCGTGTTCATGAACGGCACGATCGGCTTGGTCGGGTAGGGGGCAGTGTCGAGGTCGGCCAGAAACCGCCGCCGTACTTTGTCATAGCCCGGCTGCAGCGGGCGGATCGCCCCGAGGCGGCCATCGGTCTGATAATCGACGGCGAACAGGGACGGAACGTAGATGCCTTCGATGGCTGCCAGGCGCCGGTAGAGCTGGGCGCGGCTCTCGCCGGCCTTGCGGCTGGCGCGCAGCGCTTCGCAGAGATCGACCACCGCTTCTTCGCCGTCGCCGATGACCGCACAGTCGATGAAATCGGCCAGCGGTTCGGGGTTGAAGGCGCAGGGGCCGCCGACCACGATCAGCGGAGCATCCTCGCCCCTCTGCTCCCGTCGTAGCGGAATGCCGGCGAGGTCGAGCATGTTGAGAATGTTGCTGTAGGAGAGCTCGTACTGCAGGGTGAAACCGATCAGGTCGAACTCGGCCAGAGGTTTACTGCTCTCCAGCGAGGTCAGCGGGGTCTGGCTGGCGCGCAGGTGATCTTCCATATCCGGCCAGGGAGCATAGACCCGCTCGGCGGCAATCGGCTCGATCCCATTGAGAATATGATAGAGAATGGCAAAGCCGAGGTGGCTCATGCCAATTTCGTAGACGTCAGGAAAGGCCAGGGCGACAGTCAGGTCGACGCTGGCCGGGTCTTTTTGGATGCTTCCCAGCTCGCCGCCGAGGTAGCGCGAGGGGCGGTTGACCTGGGACAGAACGTGTTCGATGGACATGGATTTTCCTGCAGAAGCAATAGGTTTCACAAAAGGGAGAACATAACACAGGGGCCGATTGGCGGACAAGGACTTTCCTGGCCTGAAGAGGGGGCTGGCTCCGCCCCCGGCGCTCGTGGTATATTAAAGATTAAATGCGCCCTCCACCTGCCCTTTGAGGATCCCATGTCTTACCCTGATCGCCCGGAAGCCGACCTGCATGTGCATACCCTGGCGTCGGGTCATGCCTACAGCACTATCAACGAAATCGCCACCGAGGCCGCCCGCAAAGGGCTGCGGTTGGTGGCGATGACCGATCACGGCCCGGCCCTTCCCGGCGGCCCCCACCCTTATCACTTTGCCGCGCTGCGTTTCATCCCCGAATTTATTCAAGGGGTGCGGATCCTGCGCGGGATCGAGGCCAATATTCTCGGCCGGGGCAAGCTCGATCTGCCCGAACCGTTGCTGGAAAAACTCGACCTGGTGATGGCCGGCTTCCATGAGAATTGCGGCTACCAGGGGCGCAGCGCCGTGGCCAATACCCGGGCCCTGCTGGCGGTGATGGAGCTGCCCCGGGTCAAGGTGATCTCTCATCCCGGTAATCCGCGTTTTCCCGTCGATTTCGAGGTGGTGGCGCGGCAGGCCGCCGCCACCGGCACCGCGCTGGAAATCAACAACTCCTCCTTCAGCGTCAGCCGCCGTGGCAGTACCGAGCCCTGCAACCGTCTGGCTCAGCTCTGTGCCCGCTTCGGCGCGCCGGTAGCGCTGGGGAGTGATGCCCACATTGCCCAGGGGGTTGGAGAGTTCGGCGATGCCCTGACGGCCTGTGCCGCTGCCGGGGTTGCCTGGGAGCAGGTGGTTAATCGCAGCTTCGCTTCGACCTTGGAATTTCTCGGCCTGCCCCATCCCCTCTTCGTTCCAGAATCTTGACAGTTTTGCTCGCTTCAGGCAGGATCATCTGTCTTTCGCCGCCGCGATTTCTGCGTCGGCTCACTGTCCATTCTTAATCAGGTTGAACAGCTTATGAATATCGAACGTTTGCCCTGCCCCCTGGCCAAACTTGGAATTATCGGTGGTGGTCAGCTCGGCAAGATGACCGCGGTCGAGGCCAAAAAACTTGGCCTGCAGGTGATCATCCTCGATCCGGCCCCCAACTCTCCTGCCGGCCAGATTGCCGATCACCAGATCATCGGCAGCTTCACCGATCCGGTCAAGCTGCGGGAACTGGTGGAGCAGTGCGATGTGACCACCTACGACATCGAGCATATCGATACCACGGTGATGAAAGAGATTGCCGCGCAAGGGGCGCAGATCCACCCCTCGCCGCAACTGCTGGAAATCATCCAGGATAAACTGGTGCAAAAAGAGGTGCTGGCCGCCGCCGGATTGCCGGTGCCGGAGTTTCTCCGCCTCGATGCGCCGGACGCCGCCGCCTTTGCCGAATTCGGCTACCCGCTGGCGCAAAAAACCCGCAAGGGTGGCTACGACGGTCGCGGCGTGGCGCTGCTGCACGGCCCCGCCGACTTCGACAAGGCCCTTCCCGGGCTGTCGATGATCGAGCGTCTGGTCGATGTCGAGCAGGAACTGGCGGTGATGGTCGCCCGCGGTCTCGACGGTGAGATCTGCGCCTACCCGGTGGTGGAGATGGTCTTCGATCCCCGCGCCAACATTCTCGATCTGCTGCTGGCCCCGGCCCGCATCCCCAAAGAGGTGGCCGCCGAGGCCCAGTCCCTGGCCGTGCGCACGGTCGAAGCCCTCGACGGCGTCGGGGTTTTCGGGGTCGAACTGTTTCTTTCCCGCAAGGGGGAGTTGCTGGTCAACGAGGTGGCGCCGCGGCCGCACAATTCCGGCCACTACACCATCGAGGCCTGCGTCACCTGCCAGTACGAGCAACACCTGCGGGCGATCACCGGTTTGCCTTTGGGTGCCACCGACCAACTGCGGCCGGCGGCGATGATCAACCTGATCGGCGAGCCCGGTTACAGCGGCCCGCCGGTGGTGGAGGGGCTGCGTCAGGCGCTGGCCATCCCCGGGGTGTCGGTCCATATCTATGGCAAGGAAGAGACCCGGCCGTTTCGCAAAATGGGCCACGTCACCGTCCTCGACGAGGATCTGGAGCGGGCCCGGCTGAAAGCGCTGCGGGTCAAAGAAGTGCTGAAAATCAAGTCGGAGGTAGAGCTATGAGCCAGCCACTGGTCGGCATTATCATGGGGAGCGATTCGGACCTGCCGGTCATGCGCGAAGCGGCGCAGATGCTCGAAGAGTTCGGCGTTCCTTATGAAATCACCATCGTCTCCGCCCATCGCACCCCGCAGCGGATGTTCGATTACGCCAGCAGCGCCGAGCAGCGCGGCCTCGAGGTGATCATCGCCGGCGCCGGCGGCGCCGCCCATCTGCCCGGGATGGTCGCCGCCATCACCCCGCTGCCGGTGGTCGGAGTGCCGGTCAACATCACCGCCTTCAATGGCCTCGATGCCCTGCTCTCCATCGTACAGATGCCCGGCGGCGTGCCGGTGGCCACCGTTGCCATCAACAACGCCAAAAATGCCGGCATCCTCGCCGCCCAGATGCTTGGCGCCAAGCACCCGCAGGTGCGGGCCGCGATCGTCGCCTACAAGGCAGGGATGGAGGCGATGGTGCTGGAAAAAGCCGCCCGCTTGGAGAGTGGGGGGTAGTTCAAAAGTCGTCTTTGGCTCTTGCGCTGCAGCGACGCGATTCGGTCTGGTTTTCTTCGAGTGTTTTAAAGTGCAACAGAGGCAGTATTCTCGGAATTAACGTGTGATGGCCAGGAGGCAAGGATGGAAAAACTGTTCAAAGGCTACATGAAGTTTCGCAAAGACGATTTTGAAAGTCACCGCGAGCTGTTCAAGGAGCTCGGGCGGCAGCAAAAACCCCACACCCTGTTCATCGGCTGTTCCGACTCCCGGGTGGTGCCGAACATGATCACCCAATCTGACCCGGGTGAGCTGTTCATTGTCCGCAACGTCGCCAATATCGTTCCTCCCTACCGGGAGACCGAAGAGTATGTCTCCACCACCTCGGCTATCGAGTACGCGGTGCAGGCCCTTGAGGTCGATACCATCGTGGTCTGCGGCCATTCCAACTGCGGTGGCTGCGCCGCCCTGCACAAGAGTCACGACGAACTCGAGAGCCTGCCCCATGTGCGCAAGTGGCTGGAGATCTCCAAAGAGGTGCCCGGCCGGGTTGACCGGCTGATGACCAGTGACTCCCCCGAGGAGCGGGAATGGCTCACCGAGCAGGTCAATATCCTGGTGCAGATGCGCAACCTGCTGACCTTTCCCTATATCAAGGAAAAGTACGAGCGCGGCGTTCTTAACATCTACGGTTGGCACTACATCATCGAAACCGGCGAGCTGTTCAGTTTCAATGACGAGAAGGAAGTTTTCGAACTGCTCACCTGATCTGGTGGCCCAAGCTCGAATGAACAACGACAAGAGGCTGTTCCCCTGGTGGGAGCAGCCTCTTGTCGTTGTTCTGCCTTGGTTTTTACGGAAGTTGCCTGCTATCGTCGTTGGCGATACCATTGCCCCAAACTGACCATGGAGGCTTTCGATGAACGATCCTGACATTCGCTGGCAGCAACGCTTGCAAAATTTCCAGAAAGCTCTAAGGCAACTTTGTAAGGCTGTTGAGCTGAGCAATCAGCGTCCTTTGTCTGCTCTGGAGCAACTGGGTCTGATTCAGGTTTTCGAGTTCACCCATGAGTTGGCTTGGAGTGTCATGCGGGATTATTTCGTCTATCAGGGGAATAGTTCGATCACCGGGTCACGGGATGCTACCCGCGAAGCCTTTCAGAAAAATCTGGTGACCGATGGCGAAGGGTGGATGGAAATGATCTTGAGCCGAAACAAGACCTCCCACACCTACAACCAAGAGGTGGCGGATGAAATCGCTGCGAAGATCATCGGTTGCGTATTCCGGAGCTATCCGGCCACCGATTCCGCTGCAAAGTGGGCCACCCGTTCCGGAGCAAACTGGACCAGGCATTCCGCTGTAATCTGGGCCACTGATTCCGATCCAAACTGGGCCACTTTTT